>KB223763.1_pt115 | contig 208481 bp, 205 predicted proteins | sample 524768 | NCBI WGS metagenome assembly AMQJ01 (sample SAMN00998488, study PRJNA167727) | sediment metagenome | isolation source: subsurface aquifer sediment | place: USA: Rifle, Colorado | collected Aug-2009
AATTGGAACAACTCTTCCAATGCGGGGCCGTTCGCTATGAATCTGAACAATAACCGTACGAACTCGAACAACAATGTGGGGGCGCGCGACTCCGGAACCAAGCCTGAAACTGCAATGGCAGATACTGGTGCCAGAGGGGTATGTTGTCCTGCGATAAGCGAAATAAAAAGAGATGACAGAGTTTCAAGTAGCTATGCCGAACGTCACCAAGTCTCTCGAGCACCAAAACGTGAAGGGCGTCTATTTGAACTGACATTCACGATGGATAATCTCTATGAAGCCTACATAACCGCACGAAAGGGGAAGCGTAAAAAACGTGCGACGATGAGGTTCGAAAGCAACCTAGGCGCAGAGCTTCAAGCATTATACGATGAACTGCATGACGGCACTTACATGCCTAGACCCTATGCACAGTTTGAAGTCTATGAGCCAAAAAAAAGAGTCATAAATGCACCTGCGTTCAGAGACCTCGTCGTTCAACACTGCATCTATGCAGCGATATACGATCTCTTTGACCGAAGCTTCATTGCGACTTCTTACGCCTGTCGTAAAGGTGGTGGAACACATAAGGCAAGCGCCTATACCCAAAAGGCAATGCGCCACTACGATGGTGAAGACTACTATGTTAAACTCGATGTTAAGAAGTTTTTTTACTCGATAGACCGGTCTATCCTGCGCGCCCTCTTTGAGAAAAAAATCAAAGACAAACGGTTTGTCGATCTCATGTGCGCTTTTGCGGAGATGAATGATCCAAAAGGGATACCTATAGGCAACCTTCTTAGTCAGCTTTACGCACTTATTTATATGAACCCAGTAGATCACTATATCAAACGTGACTTAAAAATGAAGCACTATGTGCGCTATGTGGATGATATGGTGATCATAGGCGTTGAAAAATCAAAGGCAAAAGAGATCATAGGGAAAGTAGAGTCATTTTTAAAGCAATATCTTCGTTTGGAGTATTCACGATGGATGATGGCAAAGATAAAACGTGGCATCAACTTCGTAGGATACCGCACATGGAAGTCAGTTAAATTTGTGAGAAAGCACAGTATGTACACATTTAAAATGTCACTGAAAAAATCTAAACTTGAGTCAATCGTCTCGCTCATTGGGCACGCTAAGAAAACGGCTACGATGACGTATTACGCGAGACTGCTGTTGGCTGAACCTGAGATTTTAAATAAATTACCACAAAGGAGCATTGCATGCTTAAATACTACACCTACGAAAAAGTAGAAACAAGCTACACAGTGCTGGAAGTGAGAGTAGGGCATGAGGATGTGAAGATCTGCTACTTTACCTACACAGAAAAACCAGTCGTTGCAATTAGCGGTGAGGAAGAAGCGATAGATGCACTCATATCCGCCCAAGATCCACGCACAAACGCTACAGAGATAGATCAACAAACCTATGATGCGCTCATCGCGCCAAGTGATCAGGTACGAAACATATATAGGCAGGTGGAATACGTGAGGGACAATGGCGGAACGGCAGAGGAGTGTGATGCATTGCTTGTGTCGTTGATGGACGAGATAGGGTATATGGGGGGATAGGTGGTTAATTTTTTGTTGGTATGAAGTACTAAAAGTGAACACCCAAGTGAACACCTAATAAAAACTTAAACCAAAAAAATATTTGAGAATATTGATTCAATATCGATATGTAGGGGAATATAAGTGGTGGGTCCTCAGGGACTTGAACCCTGGACCACTCGGTTATGAGCCGAGCGCTCTAACCAACTGAGCTAAAGACCCTTATCTAATCGTTGGTTCGTCTTTCGAAGTCATAATGATTTTCGAGTCCGCATTATAACGGCTGTAATCTTTAAAAGCAATTAAATTTTGCAAAATCCCAAAAATTATCGCAAAAATAATAAAAGAAGTTCCGCCATGACTAAACATTGGAAGCGGAAGGCCCACGACAGGAGCCAATCCGATGACCATATAGATATTGACTCCCATATAGACAAAGATCAAAAAAGCAATGCCTGCAGCGAATGTCTTAATGAGATAATCCTGCGCGTGTTTGGCTGAAATATAGAGAAGATTAAAGACGAGCAGGATATACAAGGCAATCACTGTTGTCATGCCTTTGAAGCCCAGTCTTTCCCCAAGATAGGCAAAAATAAAGTCTGTAGAGGAGACCGGAAGAAATTTGAGCTGGGTTTGGGTTGCTTCTTCTTTTTCTTTTCCTTCAAGTCCGCCTGAACCGATCGCAATGAGCGCCTGTCTAACCTGGTAGCTTGGTTTGTTAAGTGCGTCATGGATACGTATTTTTTGGTAAGGTTTGAGGCCGTATTGATAGATAAACGGTGCACCGATACCGCCTATAACTGCAAGAGTGATCCATATTTTCCAGTTGATGCCTACAATAAAAAGTACGCCATATCCGGCAATAAGAAGCACCAAGGCTGTACCGAGGTCCGGCTCTTTTGCGATAAGAAGAAAAGGAATGATAATAACAATAGAGAGTTTTATAAATTGCAAAATCCCATATCCTTTGGCAGAAGGAGGTTTGCGGCTGATAAGATAGGCAAGCATCATGATGACACTGACTTTCATAAACTCAGAGGGTTGAATGGTTAATCCAATGCCCGGAATTTCAATCCACCTTGTGGCGCCAAGAATGCTTTTTCCTATGAATTCAACTGCCAAGAGCAAGCCTAGATTGCCTAGGTAAAAAAGAGGAACAAACCACCAAAAGATAAGCCTCCACGGAATAAATGCGGCAATAAAAAAAGCAATAGATGCAAGAAAATAGTACACCATCTGCTTATTAAAAAGATAAGGGTTCATCTCATGTATAAGATACGAAGAGATAACAAAAAGAGGAACAAGCTGGATCATAAGAAGATAATTAAAATGTTTGAAGATGCGTCTATCAAAATCAAACCAATGTTCCATTTGTACTCTCTTTTTTTGGATATTATATCGAAAATGCATTAAGGCAGAAAATGGCGGAATTTTATCGTTTTAAGGGATTGCAAAAGTATGAACAGTGTGTGCATGCCGTGACAACCAAAAATCCCAAGGCACCGCATGAGGGCAGTTTGGCACTTCATACAGGAGAAGCATGTAGCCAGATCATACAAAACCGTAAGCAGATAGCTTCGTTGCTGGAATTGGACACCAAATATCATTTTATCGCAGCCAGCCAAACACATAGCTCCCATATCGAAGTGATAACCAAAAGAAAAAATAGAGGTTGGGAAACTATGAATGATGCGGTTTTGGATTGCGATGCTCTGATAACGGATACAAAGGGTCTAATCTTGACGGTATTGACCGCTGATTGTGTGCCTGTACTTTTATATGATACCCGACGGGAAGTTGTTGCTGCGATTCATGCAGGCTGGAGAGGAACTCAGGCAAATATTGTCTTGAAGACAGTAGAGAAGATGAAAGAGGTATTTGATTCAAATCCCAAAGATATGGTTGCAGGAATCGCTCCATCGATTGGACGATGCTGCTATGAGGTGGAAGAAGATGTGGCGCAGTTTTTTTTAAAACAAACCGAAGTGTTTGATCGGATAAATAAAAAATACAGATTGGATTTGCCTTTAGCAAATAAAATTCAACTTCTCAATGCAGGTTTGCTTGAAGAGAATATAGAAATGAGCGGTATCTGTACCGCATGTGAGGCAAAGAGGTTTTTTTCTTATCGAAAAGAGCAGGGGTGCAGCGGAAGGTTTATGAGCATGATAGGATTGAGGCAAAACATATAGGCCGGCAAGCCATGCTTTGGCAGCAAATAAAAGAGAAGCAGGGCGTCAGGGAGAAAAAATGTTGCATAATGTACAATAAAAATAACATAAAATTGGACAGCTTTAAAAAAAAGAATGTTCGGCTTTAAAATGGCAGCTGAAAGTTTTTAAATACGTTTTTCTGTTGAGTGCAGAGAGCAAGGGAGGGGATATGAAAATTGGTATTCCAAAAGAAATAAAGAGCAGGGAGTATCGGGTGGGAATCATTCCCGCGGGGGTTGATTTGCTTGTTCAAAACGGGCACGAGGTGTACATAGAAAAAAATGCCGGAGAAAAAAGCGGATTTTCTGATGATGAGTATAAGCAGGTCGGTGCTGTTATCTTTCAAAATCCAAAAGAGATATATGAAAATTGTGAAATGATTCTAAAAGTCAAAGAGCCTCAGCCTCAAGAATATGATCTTTTAAAAGCGGGGCAGATACTTTTTGCCTATCTTCATCTCGCTCCGCAAAAAGAGCTTACCCAGATACTTCAAAAAAGAAAAGTGATAGCTATCGCATATGAAACGATACAGGAAGGAAACCGGACGCCTTTGCTTGAGCCCATGAGTCAAATTGCAGGCAAAATGGCGCCGATGGCGGGAGCCTATTTTCTTTCGGCCCATGCAAATGCAATGGGTGTGCTGATGGGGGGATGCAGCGGCGTGCCGCCATCAACAGTATTGATTTTGGGGAGCGGTACAGTAGCCAAATATGCAGCCAAGATTGCAGCAGGGATGGGTGCAAATGTGGTGGTAATGGGAAGAAATCCAAAAAGCATGGCTGAACTTGAATCGGCAATGCCGGCAAATGTTTCAACTGTTTATAGCAACCGCTATAATATGGAAAAAATTTTACCTACAGCAGATATTGTGATAGGTGCGGTTTATAATACCGGTGAAAAAACACCCCACTTGATCACAAAAAAAATGCTCCCTTTGTGTAAAAAAGGTGCTGTTTTTGTCGATGTTGCTATCGATCAAGGCGGATGTATGGAGACTTCCAGACCGACAACGCATGATGATCCTATTTTTGAAGTGGGGGGTGTGGTGCATTATTGCGTTGCCAATATGCCCGGAGACTATCCTGTGACTGCAACATGCGCATTGGCAAATGCAACGATACCTTATGTAAAAAAGATTGCGGATTTGGGATGGCGCAGTGCCGGTTTGCAAGATGATGCCGTATATGGCGGTGTGAATGTTGCAGGCGGCTTTGTAACACAAAAATCTGTGGCCAAGGTGCATAAAATAGCATATCATGAGTTAAAAGATGTCATTGATATGTGTCCAAAATTCGGAGATACTTATGATAAAACCGCTTCATGTTAATCAGCTTTATAATCATTGTGATGTAGAAAAATTCGATTTTAATACCACTGAAGATTTAAAGGATCTTGACACAATTATAGGGCAAGCCAGAGCGCTTAAAGCAATAAGTTTTGGCGTGGGAATCAAGCAAAAAGGTTACAATCTTTATGTAATGGGCGAACTTGGCAGCGGCAAGCATAGTATTGTTGAACAGTTTATTAAAAGCAAAGGAAAAGAAAAAGATCAGGAGAAGCCGGCAGATTGGTGTTATGTTAACAATTTTGAAGATCCGCGAAAACCGATTTCATTGAAGCTTGCATCTTCCATGGGCGTTCAACTTAAAAAAGACATGGAAGAACTGATAGCGGATTTACAGGGAATTATCCCCTCAGTATTTGAGAGCGAAGAATATAGAGAAAAAAAACAGTCTATCGTTGACAAACTTAATGAGATAAAGAAAGAATCTTTTCAAAAAATAAAAGAAAGAGCAAAAGAAGAATATATAGCAATTAACTATACAGCAACAGGCTATACGGTTTCTCCTATGAGCAAAGAGAATAAAATTCTTGAAGCGCAAGAATTTGTGGCTCTTAGCGATAAAGAGAAGGAGAAAATTCAAGAGAAAATCAAAAAGTTTAAAACTCAGATAGAGCATACCGCACAAGATATGGCTATCCAAAGCAAGGTGCAACTAAAAGAGATTAGAGAACTCGAACAAAATATGACAAAAAAAGCAGTGGATAACAGTATTGATGAGCTCAAAAAAAGATATGAAGCCTACCCAAATGTTGTTATGTATCTTCAGAGCGTTAAAGAAGATATTATAAAAAACGCCCAGGATTTTTTACTCTCTGCACAAAATGCGCTTTCAGCGATAGGAGTAGGATCAGCAAGTGACAGCACTATATTCAGCAGATACCGTGTGAATGTTCTAGTGACGCATAAAGACAAAGAAAGTGTACCGATTGCTTATGAGAACAATCCGACTTATGCAAATTTGTTTGGTGAGATAGAGCATGTTGCGCAGATGGGTATGCTTTTGACTGATTTTAATTTGATTAAACCCGGCGCACTGCACAGAGCCAACGGGGGATATTTGATTCTTGATGCCTCAAAAGTATTGTTGCAGCCTTTTGTCTGGGACGGTTTAAAGCGAATGCTGCAGGCCGGAGCCATTCGCATAGAATCATTAGCGCACTCATTGAGTTTGATCAGTACGTTGACGCTCGAACCCCAAACTATTGAGCTGGATGTTAAGATTATTCTTATCGGCAACAGAATGCTTTACTATTTGCTCTATAATTATGATCCGGAATTTAAAGAACTTTTTAAGGTTAATGCAGATTTTGAAGACCGAATTGAGCGAAATGAGCAAAATAGTTTTTTGTATGCGCAAATGATTGGGATGATGGTTAAAAAAAATCAACTTTTGCCTCTTGATAAAAAAGCCGTCGGAAGGGTCATTGAATATGGTTCGCGTATAGCCGAAGACAGCCAGAAGCTTTCAACACATTTAAAAAGTTTGGGCGATTTGCTTCAGGAAGCCGATTTTATTGCCGCACAGAAAAAAATCAAACAGATAACTAAAAATGAAATAGATGAGGCTATTGCGCAGAAGACTGAAAGATCAGACAGGATTAAGGATTATATTTACGAAGAGATCCAAAGAGAAACCATTTTGATTCAAACCAAAGGCAAGATGGTAGGGCAAATAAATGGAGTTTCGGTTGTAAATCTGGGCAATTATGCCTTTGGCCATCCTGTTAAAATTACTGCTTTAACAAGATTGGGAAAAGATGGCATAGTCAATATAGAACGAGAAGTAAAACTGAGCGGTCCCATGCATGATAAGGGAATAATGATACTTTCAGCCTTTTTGGCTACACGATATGCAAAAGATTTTCCGCTGAGTGTTACTGCAACCTTGGTATTTGAGCAGTCATACGGCAGGATCGAAGGCGACAGCGCTTCCTGCGCAGAATTGTTTGCTTTGCTTTCGTCACTGAGTGAAATAGCCTTGGATCAATCTATAGCCGTGACGGGCTCCGTAAATCAAAATGGCCAGGTTCAAGCAGTAGGCGGCATTAATGAGAAAATAGAAGGTTTTTTTGATGTGTGCAGACTTTTGGGCGGGACCCAAAAAAATGGTATTATCATCCCTGCGTCAAATGTAAAACATTTAATGCTTAAAGAAGAAGTGCTTCTTGCAGCAAGGAATAATACCTTTGAAATTTATGCCATTGAGAACGTTGATGAGGGGATGGAAATACTTACAGGAATGGCAAGCGGAAAAAGAGATGGCAAAGGTAATTTTCCTAAAAAAAGTATCGGTTATCAGATAGAGGATAAGCTGAGGTTCTTTGCAGATAAAAGCAGGCAAAAAAAGTACAAAAAAGAGGGGGGACAGGAAGAGAAGCCTTAAGCTTTCACTTCTCTGCTTTCATCCGCTTCAAGCTCGATGAGTTGCCAAGGAAGTCCTTGTTTGTTCATTTCTTCCATAAAAGGATCCGGATCGAGCTGTTCCATATTGAAGACACCTTTGCCTTGCCATTTGCCTTCAAGCATCAGTTTGGCACCTATCATTGCAGGTACGCCCGTCGTATAGCTTACCCCCTGACTCAACACTTCGGCATAGCATGCTTCGTGGTCTTTGACTTGGTAGATATAGACGGTCCGCGGTTTGCCGTCTTTGATTCCTTTGGCAAAGATACCGATATTTGTCTTTCCTTTAGTGCGGGGTCCAAGACTTGCGGGATCAGGAAGAAGTGTTTTGAGAAATTCGATCGGTACGATTTTCATGCCTTTGTGTTCTACTTCTTTGATACCCAGCATACCTACATTTTCAAGACATCGCATATGGGTAAGATAACTCTGCCCGAATGTCATAAAGAAACGGATACGCTTGAGTCCTTTGATGTGTTTAACCAGCGACTCCATCTCTTCGTGATAAAGCAGGTAGCTGTCCTTTGGTCCAACTTCGGGATAATCCCATACCTGCATGATTTCCATCGGTTCAGTTTCTATCCATGTTCCGTTTTCCCAATATCTTCCTTTGGCGCTGACTTCACGAAGGTTGATTTCGGGATTGAAGTTTGTTGCAAACGGATAGCCGTGATCGCCTGCGTTGCAATCAAGAATATCTATTGTGTGGATCTCGTCAAAATAGTGTTTTTGCGCATAGGCACAAAAAACATTAGTAGCCCCCGGATCAAAACCGCTTCCAAGCAGACCCATGATCCCGGCTTCCTTGAAGGCTTCATTTCTTGCCCACTGTTCTTTGTATTCAAATTTTGCAGTATCGGGGTGCTCATAGTTTGCGGTATCCAGATAGTCAACTCGACAGATTTTGCATGCATCCATGATGGTCAGATCTTGATAAGGAAGCGCCACATTGATGACGATATCTGCCTTTGTATTATTGATGAGGTCAATGAGTTCGGGAACAGAGTCTGCGTCTACCTGCGCTGTAGCGATGGTTATGCTCAGACGCTCTTGGATGTTTTTGGCAATCTCATCGCATTTGCTGAGAGTTCTGCTTGCAAGAGTAATATTTCCGAAAGTGTCCACATTCATTGCGCATTTGAATGCAACCACATTTCCGACACCGCCTGCACCGATGATGAGGGTATTTTTTGACATAGAGATCCTTTAGTATATTTTTTTGACTTTTGTCTTAAAAACAGAATAAAATTTAAGTTCAATTTTATCATAAATAGTAGAAATTTATAACATAGCTTAACACAAAAAGTAAAGGAATAAAGAGTAAAGTGCTTAAAAGTATAAGCGAAGTGACCTCTTTGGGACGACAGTCATAAAGGGAGGCCAGATTGATATTGGCGATGGCTATAGGCACCATCATCTCCATAAAGATTATGCCCTGCACAAAAGGCGAAAGAGAGGTAAAGCTCAAAAGGAGTGCTGCAGCAGAAGGAATGATAATGAATTTTTGCGAAATCGTTCCAATAAAAAGTTTGGGACGAAGTTCCTGGAGACGAATGCCGTACAAAAATGTGCCCAGTAGAAAAAGTTGAAGTACGATACCCGCATAAGCGCCCATTTTAAAAAATTCCTGGAGAGATGAACTTAGGGGTATGTCGTAAATATTGATGATAAAAGCTACCAATGAGGCCGGAATAATAGGAATTTTAACAATGTTCAAAAGTGACTTTTTGATGCTAAAAGAACCTCTTGAGTAAACATAGACCCCTATGACATAGACGACAAAAACATTAGCAATATTGATGAGTGTTGTATAGATAACGCTTTGTTCGCCAAAAAGAGCTATCCCAAGAGGAATGCCGATATTTCCTGTGTTGCCGACAAATCCCGCAATAGAAAAAATGGCTCTCTCTTTGGCGTCAGCAAAAAGCATTTTGGCAATAAGCAAAGAGGGAATCAATAGTGCAAAAATGATCCCCAGATACATTAAGGGTACAAAAATATGTTCAGCGTGAAGCTTGGCAGTACTAAAGCCCCACACTGTTACGAATGGCTGGAGAAAATAGACAGAAAAGAGTGTAAGCGTCCTGGGATTCATCTCTTCTTTAAATATGCGTTTTGCAAGGTATCCAAGAAAAATAAAAACATACACAAAGATGAGCGAGAGTAGTGTGTCAATCATGAGAGGAACTATAGCATATTTTGGGTATGATTCGTGTATTGTTTTAGAAGGAGAATGGTTTGGAAAGTACATTAACGTCACTAGAGACATGGGGCTATTTGGCTATCGCATTTTTCTCTTTCGGGGGATCTTTGGTGGTCGTTGCTGCCGCGGGCATTTTATCCTATTTGGGGAAAATGGATTTGGCAACAGCCTTGGCGGTCGCCGCCGTGTCCAATTTTATGGGAGATAATTTTCTTTTCTATCTTGGAAAATACCAAAAAAAACAAGTACGCCCCTATTTTGCAAAACACAAACGCAAAATTGCTTTAGCAACGCTCATCATGCGCAAATACGGAATTTTGGCAATCTTTATTCAAAAATTTATTTATGGCATTAAAACCCTTATACCCCTTTCGATGGCGCTGGCTAAATATGATTTTAAAAAGTTTGTCTTTTTTAATATATTCGCTTCGATTGTGTTTGTATCGGTGATTGGTGCGGGAAGTTATTATTCGGGTGAAATGTTTATGGCGTTTTTTGATAAGATCAAAGCAAACCCTTGGATGATGCCGGTGATCGTCTTTGGTATCATTGGAATCATATGGTACGCAATGGAAAGAATGACGAAAAAGAAGTAGCCGCGCTTCTTCCGGTATGTTTTCCGTTTATACTCTAGCGATTAAGCCAATATAACAGGCTTGGAATGTTTTCTACTCCAAAATAGAAATAGTCGTTTCGTGCCGGATCGCCATATCTTCTGACGTAAGTAAACCTGAATATATCTATAAGGTCAATATAGGTATTGAACCCATAAGCCGTATCGGGGTCAAAGAACTCTCCTTCCATATCTCCAAACAGTGTGACTCCTGCGCCGAACTTTATGAAATCATCATATTCTTTAAAGGTGCTGAGGTCAATGCGCAGAAAATCCGATATACCGTCATTGAAACTGTAAGCAGCTTTCGCTTCAAACCCGTTGATGATCATGAGATTTTTATACCAATAGGCATTATACCCCAAAGAGATACCCCCGTTTTTAACATCGGTTGCCATCTCATTGGGAAGGAGCCTTAGAGCAGTTCTAAGAGCTTTCTTGTCTTTATCCTCCGGAGCGTTAAGGGGAAGAATGTCAAATCCGTCTTTCTCCTTGACAAACGTGCTTCCTGCCCATGCGGCAATACTTGTTACTTTGGCCACGGAGCTTGATTCCGGGTACACTTCAGCCCGTTCGTTTTCAAGTGTAGTGATGCGTCCGATAATCGTTCTTAACGGCTGCTTATACCATTGGTCAATATCTTTCTTGGCATAACCAAGGAACGACTTTTTATCCGGCATAAGGTATTTCGCATCCAGCCTAATAAGAAACTTTTTAAACTCATCGAGTGTGTAGCGCACTGAATCGCTCTTCTTGATATCGAAAGCATTGTAAATAGCAGTGAATTTATTGTTCGTTTTTGGATGCTTGCTATAGAACTCTGTTTCCAAAAAAAGATTGTATGCAGCCAGCGCTTCGGGATTTTCGTTTATACCAAGACTTTTTTTAAATTGATCCATAAGTTCAATCTGTGTGAGGTTGGGATAATACCCATTTTTCTTCATGGTCTCAGCAAGATGATAAATGCCATCATATACACCTACGTAATAGTCATAGATACGAAAATTTTTATCCAAAAAAGCGCCAAAATGCTCTAAAAATTTCCCTGCCAACGGATGATGTCTGGAGGACAAAACAAGTACTCTTGAAGAGCTGTCTTTGAAGTAGAGATGGAGTGCCTGATAGAGTTTCATCGATTGAAATATCTCTAAACTATTGAGCAGGGGCATAGCATTGGCATTAAAAAATCCCATGGGAAACTTTTCTTCGGCTTGTTTTTGTTCTTTGGGTTGTTTTCTTGTGTTGCTAGGATCCATATAAATAAAATACTTCGATTTTTTATTGAGTTCAATACTGAGCTGCAAAGGGATGTTGTCGTATGTGGCTCCATCTATAAAGTAATCGGAATCTTGTTTTCCTTGATAGTCATACTCAAGCTTTACCTGCTGGAATGCGCCCGGAAATGCAGAAGAAGCAAAAAGCACATCGATGATTTTCTCTTTTTCTCTCTCTATTTCAGGGACAGAAAGATAAAAATCTGTACTGGCAGGCATTTTTTTGTTGTGTATACTTGCTTTTTTGTGATCTGTTTTGAGCGTAAGCGGAATAGAGAAATTTTGATTTTTAATTTGAATGCCTTGAAGTTTTTCTATGATAGGCGTTACTTTGGTGACAGAGATGCCCAGCGGTATTTCACAGCCCGATCTGTAAATGGGTTTGTTGAGGTGTTCAATGATCTTGTCTGCTTTTTCTTGCAGTTTTTTTCTTGAGAAGAGGGTACTTTTGTTGACCGGATCTTTTCCCTCTATGATAAGGTCTTCCAGTCCCAAGTCAACCCATGTATCGTAAAAGAGATTGTCATCAACGCTGTTTTTATAGGGAATGCTTTCTTCCTGGCACCAATACATAGCGGTCAAAAGCGCATTAATAGAGCCCGCAGAAGCGCCTGCTACTGATCGCAAATGAGGCCGGACAATGGTACTGTTGTGGTGTGCTGCGTGAAGCAATCTGATCGTAGCCCAGTTGTATCCCGCCTGATAAGCTCCTAAGCTGACGCCGCCGCTGATCACGATAGAAACATCGATCTCTTTTGGTTTGGCGCAAGAGAGAGAAGAGAGCAGAAGAAAAAGCACAGAAAGTTTATAAAAATTCTTCATATGCTATCCCTTTCTTTGCAAAAAATATAAAAATTATACTCTTTATGCTGATAAAAATAAAGACCTATACAGACCGTTTCTGTTTAACAAATTTTTCTATGCGGCGGATGCCTTCACGAATGGTTGTTATGTCTGTAGCAAATGAAAATCTAAAATAGCCTTCGCTTCCAAACCCGATCCCCGGAACCACAGCGACACCCGTAGCTTGCAATAACTCTTTGCAGAACGTAATGGAATCGTTGGAAATATCTTTGATGTTGACAAAAAGATAAAATGCACCTTGTGGTTTTAGTACGGAAAGACCGTCAATTTCATTGAAAAGCCTTACTGCCTCTTCCGCTCTGTTTTCAAAGGCTTTTCTCATAGTTTCAATCTCCTCATCTACCTGACCGGTAAGTGCAACAATGGCTGCTTTTTGCGTGACAGAATTGATATTGGATGTGCTTTGGCTTTGCAGTTTGTCCATAGCAGCAATAAGCTCTTTGTTGGGAGTCGCAAGGTATCCAAAGCGCCAACCCGTCATCGCAACTGATTTGCTCAGACCATTGATGGTAACGGTTCTTTGGTACATATCTTCACTGATACTTGCAGCAGCCACAAAGTCAATACCGTAAAGCAATTTTTCATACATTTCATCGCTCGCTACGATAATATTTGTACCCTTGAGAACTTCCGCCAGAGCTTCAAGTTCTGATTTTGAATAAACCGAACCTGTAGGGTTGGATGGTGAAGTTAAGACGACCATTTTGGTCCGAGGGGTAATCACAGCTTTCAATTGCTCTGCAGTCATTTTAAATCCGCTTTTTTCATCAGTTTCAACAATAACAGGAACACCTTCTGAATAGATTACAAGTTCAGGATAGGTCACCCAATAAGGGGAAGGAATGATCACTTCATCTCCGGGATCAATTGTGGCCTGAAATAAATTAAATAAAGACTGTTTGGCTCCATTGCTGACAATAATATCAGAAGGGGCATAGTCTAATCCGTTTTCTCTTTTTAGTTTACCGCTTACTGCCTTTAAGAGCTCCGGAATGCCTGCTACGGCGGTATATCGCGTAAACCCTTCATTGATCGCCTTGATCGCTTCTTCTTTGATGAGCAAAGGGGTTTCAAAATCCGGCTCTCCCGCCGAAAAACTTAAAATATCTTTGCCTTGGGCTTTAAGATCCCTTGCAAGTGAAGCAACAGCGATGGTCAATGAAGGCGATAATGATTTGATGCGTTTAGATAGCATGAAAAACCTTGTATATATAGAATGTGACTAATATTAAAATTATAACTTAAATTCGCTAATATAAAAGGATAGAGAATCTCTTTAATCCATAGAATGAATGAAATTATCATAAATTTCATCAAGGGTATGGTCTTTATCTTTGATATGTTTGGAATCCCCTGTTTGCAATGCTTCTTCCAATACTTCAATACGCTTGATAAGATATTCGAAAATCTCTTTATGGACATCCGGAATCTTATTGTGGCTGAGCGGGTTTTTGTCAAATCCGCGTTTGAGTACACGAGCGGGAATACCCACCGCCGTAGAATCAGCAGGCACATTTTTAACGACAACCGAGTTTGCGCCTACTTTGGAGTTTGCGCCGATGGTGATATTGCCAAGTACTTTTGCTCCTGCACCGATCACAACACCTTTTTCAATCGTAGGGTGCCTTTTTCCTTTTTCAAGACTTACCCCGCCCAGTGTCACTTGTTGATAGATAAGCACATCATCCTCAATAATAGTTGTTTCGCCAATGACAACTCCCACACCATGATCAATAAAAACCCTGCGCCCTATAGAAGCTGCAGGATGTATATCGATTGTGGTTAAAAACAATCCTAGCGCCGAAATCAGACGGGGTACAAACCGTAATTCTTTTTGATACAGCCAGTGGGCAATCCGATGAAACAAGAGTGCCCAAAGCCCAGGATAGTTAAAAAAAAGTTCAAAAGTAGAATGGAGGGCAGGATCATTTTTTTTGACCGTTGCAAAATCCTCCTTGATCAGACGCAATGGATTCAATGTTCTTCCTTAATCATTTTCGCTAATGGCTTGAATGGTTTTAAGATAGCTGTTTTCACTTAAATAAAGATAAAGTTTTCCCAAAAGCTCTCTCTTTTCTTCTTTGCTGATATGTTCTGATTCTTCGATTTTGTACTTGAGTGCTTTATCCACAATGTTGGTGTCGTAATCCAAGTCATCCAATACGTCCATGAGGTTTTGTGCGTCAATAAGATTGTTGACAGCATAATGCCCTTTTTCATCAAAGGTAATTACTGCTTCTGTGGGATGGGTAAAGAGATTGTGTTTCATTCCTAAAACCTCTTGGTAGGCACCCGTTAAAAAGAATGCAAGGAAATATTCTTCTTGGCTGACGTCAATATCGTGCAGGTAAAGAGGCAAATCAGGATTAAAATCGATTTCGCCGTCACTATCGCACGTAATATCCCATATGCTTGCAGGATTGGTGGGTCTGACATCCAAATGGTCTATAGGCATAATGGGAAAATGCTGTTTGAGACCCCAGAAATCAGGCAGTGACTGAAACGCTGAAAAATTTACGAGATATTTTTCCTGAATGCGGTTTTGCAATCTTTTGAGTTCGTTTGTATCTTCATTTTTAAGCAATGCAATCGATTTTTTGATGATAAGGTTGACTAAAATTTCTGTATTTGAGCGGTCTTCGAGGTCAATATATCCCAAATCAAACAGCGTAAGGAGGCTCTCCATATGATCAAGGGCATCGTGCAGATACTCTCTGGCATTGTCGCGTGTAAGCGAGCTGAAGAGATCGTAAAGCTCTTGAATAAGCGGCGGATTGTTCTCTTTGAGGCGAAGATTTTTTTCATGGTATTCTTGAGAAAAAAGTTCTAACACAGGAGTGATAAGTATAGCATGGGAAGCTGCAACATACCGTCCGGATTCAGTAAAAATATCAGGTTCATCAACTCCTCTGCTTTTGGCGATCTCTTGCATCAGATAAATTACGTCATTGGCGAATTCATCCAAAGAGTAGTTTCTGTCTCTGTTGTGCGCGTGCTGGCTGTATTCTACTGCAAGTCCGCCGCCGATATTGATCGCACATAGTGCATCCGCACCGCGTTTTTTGAGATCCGCATAAATGTTTCCTGCTTCTCTGAGTGCCTTCTTGAGGGGTGAGATGTCACTCATTTGTGAACCGATATGAAAGTGTATCATCGATAAATGTGTCAAAAGATTATGTTTTTTAAGCAGTTCATAGGCTTCCAAAAGTTCAGTGGAAGTTAATCCAAATTTAGAACTGTAGCCTCCGCTTTTTGCCCAGATTCCAATACCGGAGCTGTGCAGCCGTATCCGTACGCCTATTTTCGGAAGAATAGGATTTTCTACATCTTCATTAAATTCCGTATTGACTTGTATGATGGTTTGAAGTTCGCCGATACCTTCGATCGTCACTGTGATATTGTGCCCCATTTTTGCAGCAATAAAACAAAGCGCTATCATCTCCTTGTCTTTAAATCCGTTAACCGTAATAGGTGCTCCAATGGGAGTTTTGCTCATGGCAATGATAAGTTCCGCCTTGCTTCCTGCTTCCAATCCGTAATTGTATTTTTGGGAAACATCCATCAGCGCATGGACAAAATTGGGGAATTGATTGACTTTCAGCGGAAAAACTGCTTGAAATTTTCCTTGATATCCAAATGTTTTTTTGGCTTTTTCAAAAGCGGTAAAAAGGGTAGAAATCTGTTTTTCTATCAGATGCGGAAAACGAAGCAAAAGAGGGCCTTTGTATCCTTTGTCGCGTATATCCTGGGCGATCTCCAAAAGAGAAGGTTTGCTTGCATAATTGATATTTATCGTATTGTTTTTGATGATAAAATTATCATTACCCCAAATATTCAAGCCAAATTGTTTCATGTTTACCTGCCTTCGTTTAACTGTTAAGATGCAATTATATCCAAACTTAATATTAACTTTAATATAATCTAATCATGAATGAAAAATATCTTTTTTTAGAAGTTTATCCTGATTATATTAAGCTTATCTCAAAAGACAAGTGGATGCTTCAAAGCGTGAAGAAAATAGAAAATTTGCTGCGCCAAATACCCTGTGATAAAAAAATTATTTGGGATGTTTCGCTGATTGATGAGTTTGACAGTGCGGGAATGCTTTTATTTATAGAATATTTTTCCTATTTTGCAGCAAAAACAAAAGTTGAGATTGCGGGCTATACCTCTGTGCAAAAAGAGATGTATAGCCTCTTGAAAGCAGAGTATAAATCAAAAGAGACGATACCGGTTGCCCGAAAAAACCGGATTGAAAATATAGGCAAAAAAGCCGTGGAACGTTATAACGACTTTAAGGAGTTTGTTAATTTTTCGGGAGAGCTTTTTATGGCCATGCTTCATAACGTTCTTCATCCCAAAAGCATACGTTTCAAAGAAACAGTGTATCATATCTATCACTCCGGCTTTACAGCGCTTGTGATCGTTTCCCTAACCGCATTTTTGGTGGGGATGGTTATTGCCTATCAGGGATCTGTTCAGTTGGCCAAATTCGGCGCTGATATTTTTATCGTTGATACAGTAGGTTTGTCCATTGCAAGAGAATTGGGTCCGATGATCACTGCCATTGTGATCGCGGGGCGCAGCGGTTCATCCTATACCGCAGAGATAGGCGCCATGAAAATTACCGAAGAGATAGCTGCGATGCGAACGATGGGATTTGATCCGTACCATTTTTTGGTGCTTCCTCGCATTTATGCTTTGATGATCGCATTGCCGCTGCTTATCTTTTTTGCTGATATAATGGGAATTCTTGGAGGTATAGTTGCTTCAAAAATGCAATTGGGTATTTCTGTCGATCAATTTATCGCCCGTACTCAGGAGGTGGTTGCGGTTAAGCATTATATTTTAGGGATGATAAAAGGGCCTGTTTTTGCTTTTCTTATTGCGGCGGTAGGCAGTTTTAGGGGGCTTCAGGTTTCTGAAAACACAGAGAGTATCGGATTGCATACGACGCAGAGCGTGGTAAATTCGATTTTTCTTGTGATCGCTTTTGATGCACTTTTTTCTGTGATCTATACGGAACTTGATCTATGAGTGTAATTGAAGCAAAGGGTATTGTGACACGATTTGGCAACAGAACCATTCATGATGGCGTAAATTTACATATTAATGAAAATGAGATATATGCTATTTTAGGAGAAAGCGGTTCTGGAAAATCTGTCTTAATGAAAGAAATGATTATGCTCTTGGAGCCCACAGAAGGAGAAATGTATGTTTTGGGGGAAAATCTTCAGAGTATCAATGCAAAAAGGGCGCAAGAGCTAAGAAAAAAATGGGGGGTGCTTTTTCAGTTTGGCGCACTATTTTCTTCGCTGACGATCGCTGAAAACATTGAGATTCAACTCAAAGAGTATACCGATGTTTCAAAAAAGATGAGAGATAAGTTGATTTATTCAAAGCTGGATCTTGTCGGACTTGATGCCTATGTGGGGGGATTATATCCATCCGAATTAAGCGGAGGGATGATAAAAAGAGCAGCGCTTGCACGTGCTTTGGCGATGGAGCCAAAACTGCTTTTTTTAGATGAGCCTACTTCAGGACTGGATCCTATAGGCGCCCGTAATTTTGATCAGCTGATTGTTAATTTGCGGGATTTGCTAGGGATAACGGTGGTAATGATTACTCATGATCTAGAAAGTATATTTACAATTGTTGACAGGATGGCAGTTCTGGCTGATAAGCAGGTGGTTGCAGAAGGCAGGCTTGAAAATGTGTTACAATCACAACATCCTTTCGTAGAGGCATTTTTCAAAAATAAATACACCAAAGAAAGATTCAAGGACAAAATTAAAAATGTATAACAAAATAAACTATATGGTTGTAGGTATTTTTGTATTGGTCTTTGGAGCGGGCATGATATGGTTTGCTTTTTGGCTCGCAAAGTGGGGTTTGCAGGACGAGTATGATATCTATAAAATAGAGATTAAAGAGTCTGTCTCAGGGCTTTCAGAAGATGCGAGTGTAAAAATTCGCGGGGTAGATGTCGGAAGGGTGCAGACAATCCGCATTAATCCTCAAAATATAGAAGCGGTTGAAATCTTTTTGGAGATTAAAAAAGGCACACCCATCAAAGAGGATATGGTGGCCCATACACAGATGTTTGGAGTCACAGGACTTTTGTCGATCGAAATTGACGGAGGAACGAATACCGCAAAGACATTACAGCCGAGCAAAACATATATCCCTTTTATTCAAACAAAAACCTCCTACGTTTCAAGGGTTAGTGAAAGCCTGGGCGAGATTGCCGATAGTTTAAACGCATTTCTGATACAAACGAAAAAACTCATTTCAGATAAAAACATACAAGCCTTTGAAAATACCTTGGGCCATATAGAAAAAATAACATCTCGCGGTGAAGAGTTGGAAATCAAAGCGATTGGCTCTTTGGCGCAATTGGATGAAACACTTCAAGAGCTGAGAGTTTCCATGAAAGACGCAACGCACTCTTTTGAGGGGGCAACAAAAGATTTTGCCTCCATAAAAGATAGGGCCAATCCGCTTCTAGAAGAGCTTACCGTCACTACAAGAGGGCTTGACAGGCTGATATCCAAGGCAGAAAAAAGTCTAGACAGAGGGGACTACAATATCAAAAATATTCTTGAGCCTGCATTGGTGGACGTGCAGATACTTTCTTCACAGATCAATGATTTGGCACAGCAGTTAAAACAAAGTCCAAGTGACGTCTTGTTTAAAGCCAGAAAACAAAGAAAGGGGCCCGGAGAATGACAAGAAATAAAATTCAGCAAAGAGGAGATGTCAAATGCTAAGTTTTAAAAATACGTCATGGATGGCGATAGTTTTATTGCTCCAGGGATGCAGTATTAAAGAACCCCCTTTGAAAATTTATACTCTTAGTATAGGTGCCCCCATAAAAGCCCACGGCAGTTCACTAAAAGAAAAAACAGTTAAAGTGATCTACCCCCAAAGCATTAAAGAGAAAATAGGTCAAGAAATGAATTTTTCCTATAGTGACAGCGAACAGGGAAGTTATCAAAATGCCCGGTGGTCAAACAATATAGGACAATTACTCCAAGGTGCTTTTATTGAAACACTGCAGCAAAGCGGACTCTTTGGCGCAGTGCTCTCTTTTGCTTCAACTGTCCGCGAAGATTTCAGGCTGGAGAGTACTATTTTTGCCTTTTCGCATCGCGTAAGAGGCGATGTGTCAGAGGCAGTGGTTTCAATTCACTTTTCACTTATTGATGCTGATTCCGGAAAATTGGTTAAAAGCAGACGCTTTGGTTATGCGGTTCCTACAGTAACGACAGATGCCAAAGGGTATACGGATGCCACCAATAAAGCGCTCAATCAGCTAGGTGTGGATTTGGTGTCCTGGCTTGAGAGGTAGTGCGGAAATATATTTTTCTTTTCATAAAAGAACTTTTGAAAGAGTTCTTTAAAGTAAAAAAGCGGAGAGTTAAAACGTTTCCAAAGGAACTATTTTTTCTTCTTGGCTTTCTATATCCTTGACCCAGATGGTGCCATTCTTGAATTCATCTTCTCCTATAAGCGCAACATATCTGGCTTCAGCTTTATCTGCGCCTTTCATATGGCTCTTGAAGCCTTTTGCATTATATTCGATTGTTACTTTTGTTTCCAGTCTTTTTCGGGCGGCAAGGGTGAGGAGCGGTTCTATGGCGTCATCACTCATTGCACCAAGATAGATGCCTTCACGTGCAGTTTCCGGCATTTTTACCAGCTCCATGATGCGCTCTATGCCGATGGCAAAACCTACTGCCGGAGTGGGTTTGCCATCAAGAAACTCCACAAGTCGATCGTAGCGCCCTCCGCCTGCAATGGCTGATTGCGATCCGATTTCGCTGCTTACAAATTCGAATGCTGTTTTATTGTAATAGTCCAATCCTCTTACAAGATTGGTATCTATTGTGTAATGAATGCCTGCCTGATCCAGCAAGATAGTGAGTTTTTTAAAGTCGTTCTCGCACTCATCACAAAGGTTGTCTATCAGTTTTTGAGAATTGCTAAGAAGCAATTGGCATGTCTTGTTTTTGCAATCGAGTACACGGATTGGATTGGTGTCTATGCGTCTGTTGCAATCTTCACAAAGATCCTCTTTGATATCGGTTAAAAAAGATACAAGATTTTGTTTATAGGGAGGCATACATACCGTGCAGCCCAATGAGTTTATTTGAAGATCAAAACCGATGCCCAAAGCATCAAAGATTTGACTTATCATCACAATGATTGTAAAATCTTCATAGACCGATGCCTCTCCAAAACTCTCGCACCCAAATTGGTGAAATTCTCTCAAACGTCCTTTTTGCGGTCTTTCATAGCGAAACATTGGTCCGTGATAGTAGAATTTTTGTTTGACCGGCTGACGGTCAAGTTTGTCGCTGATGAAAGCTCGGGCTACGCCGGCGGTTCCTTCGGGGCGCATACAGACATCGTATCCGCCTTTGTCTTCAAATTGATACATCTCTTTATTGACAATATCAGAACTGTTGCCAACGGACCGTTTGAAAAGCGCAGTTTCTTCAAGAATAGGAGTCTCTATATAGCTATAGCCGTATCTTTTAGCAATATCTACCGCAGTATCAAGAATGTGTACATGGCGTCGGCTTTCTTCAAAAGTAAGGTCTTTCATGCCCCGAAGCGGATTGATCATAGTGTATTCCTTAAAAAGTTGTTTATTTGGGTATGTATGGTGTCTATGGATTGGGTTGCATCCACAAAAAGATGAGGGATGCTAAGTTTGATAAGACTTTTTTTCATCTGCTCTTGTACGTGAAGCAAATATTCCAAGCCCCTTAACTCTATACCGTCTAGACTTTTTTGTGATATTCTCTTTTTGAGTGTCTCCATATCTGTCAAAAACAATATCACTTTATCGGGCAGGTGATCTTGAAGTGCAAATTTATTAAGTGAGACAAGCAGATCAAAGTCAAAATCGCTATTGGCAAGGGCATAGCCTATACCGGAGAGAAAACCTCTGTCAGAAAGTATAAGTTTGTCTTTGTTTGGTTTGATAATCTCTTCATAATGTTCAGCACGGTCTGCCAAAAAAAGTAAAAGTTCGGCTCGCTTGGAAGAAAGTGAATCGTTAAGCAATATCTCTCTGGCTTTTTTGCCAAATGAGGTTCCGCCGGGCTCTTTTGTGATGATTACCTCAGGATGGTTTTTGGCTATCAATTCAATTTGCGTAGTTTTACCGCATGTATCTATGCCTTCAAACAAAATGTACATTATTTTTTATATCCTTGGATCATTTTGTAGACCTCCGGAGGTAAAAGATGGTCTATTTTTCCATCAAAATGCAAAATGGATCGCACGACAGAAGAGCTCACAAAAGCATGTTCGAGACTAGGCATAAGATAGATGGTCTCCAGATCTTTTTTAAGAGATGCATTGGCATATCCCATCTGCAGCTCATACTCAAAGTCGCTCACCGCTCGCAATCCTCTGATGATAATATTGGCATCCAGATTGTCAGAGAGGGTAACGAGCAGACCGTTGAAGCCGATCACTTTTACTTTAGGAAATATTTTGGTGACGGCTTTTGCCATTTCAATACGCTGTTCTAGGCTGAACATAGGATTTTTAGTTTCACTTTCTGCTACTGCAATGATAATTTCATCAAACATTTTGCATGCTCTTCTTAGGATATCCAAATGTCCATTGGTGACAGGATCAAATGTTCCCGGATAGATTGCTCGTCTAAAAGTATTCATGGTGTTCCCCATCTTTTATATAAACTGTTATCAATGCCTAGCGCATCGTACCATTTTCCAATAATGAAGCGCTCCATCTCTTCAAGGGTGCTCGAATCGGAGTAGTATCCTATCACCGGCGGAGCGATAATAACGCCCAAAGAAGCCAACTTATGCATATTTTCTAATGCAATAGCGGAAAAGGGCATTTCTCTGGGAGCAAGCAGCAGCTTTTTTTGTTCTTTAAGCGCAACTGCAGCTACTCTTGTTGCAAGATTGTCGCTGATGCCGCATGCTATTTTGGCCAGAGTATTCATGCTGCACGGAATGATGGCCGTTGCATCCACTTTAAATGAACCGCTTGAAATGGATGCTGCAATGTTGTTGTTTTGATGCAGAGTAACTTTCGTGTTTTCAAACGACTCTACAGTGAGGGCATTGTCTGAAACGACTACATGTGCCTCGATGTCCTGAGGCAAACAGTTGATAAACTTTTTACCCATATCAACACCGCTAGCACCGGTAATTGCTATTACAAGTTTCATAAAATGCCTTATTTTTTGTTGTGGGAATTATAGCAAAAGAAAGTTTGATTTAGTTTTTTGAATGAGAAATGAATATAAATAGTATCAATGGAGCGGGCGAACGGATTCGAACCGTCGACCCTAACCTTGGCAAGGTTATGCTCTACCCCTGAGCTACGCCCGCAACTAACGTAATAATAAAATAAAAGTGGAGCGGGAGACGGGACTCGAACCCGCGACCCTCAGCTTGGAAGGCTGACGCTCTAGCCAACTGAGCTACTCCCGCGCCGTTTATTTGGTAAACCAAATGTTATCTGTTGGTTGTTTTCTGATTATTAAACAATGAAATACAATCAGTCCGTGATCTGGCTATTAAAGCCGATACAGGTTAAACATAATTTTTTACTTTATTAAAAACATTTTATTGGATGGTACCCCGGGTCGGACTCGAACCGACACAAGCAAGCTTACCAGATTTTGAGTCTGGCGTGTCTACCAATTTCACCACCGAGGCAGATACATTTTGAAAATGTAAACGGAATTCTACATGTTTTTTCTTAAAATATGTTTAGAAAACAGCCTAATTTTTATTTTTATGACAATTTGATACTTTGGCTAGGGCAACTTATCTTAATTTGTTATAATACATTTATTATTTATTAATATGGGAGTACACGTGAAGATTACACTGATTATAACTGCTGTCCTTTTTATTTATGGTGCGTTTTCAACGTTATTTCATGACAGTGCATTGGTTGGAAATATAGGAAAAAAGGTCGGGGATGTCAATGTTTTTTTATTTGGGTATTTGGCCTATATCAATATTTTAATACTTTTTTATCCCCTGTATAAGCTTTTTACTGATTCTCGCAAGCTCAAAGAAATTGATTTTTATCTCGGATGGCTGCTCTTTTTTATAGGATTGATTTTTTTGCAATCTTTGATAGTTGAATCCAAAGAGGCAGGCTATATCGGAACACAGATTGTAGAGTTTTTGCAGCCATTTATCGGTAAAGCAGGATTGTGGCTTTCGTGGCTAATGATAACAGCACTCTCTTTGGTTTTTATCCTGGATGATGATTTTAGTCCCGGAGATTTAAAATTGCATCGATTTTCGTTTAAACCTATATGGCGGGGATTGCAAAACAGTTTGCAAAAAATAAAAGTATTTTTTAGAAAGCTATTTACCAATCCTTTTGCGTCGCCGCCTTTGGAAAATGACATGATGCCTCCTCTGGAACAAAAAAAAGACAAAACAGCGCAAAAGAGACTCCAGTTTTCTTCTGAGAATCAAAGAATTTCTCAGATGCCTCTTAAAAAAGAAGACCATTTCATGAAAGAGGTCAAAAAAATACCTATACATCCGATAGATGATCTTGTGGTTGACGAACGAGCAGCAAAAGAAGACTCATTACTTCATGATTTGCAACTTAAAAACACACATGTTCAAAGAGTAGAAGAACTGGAAGAAAACTCAAAACTTTTAGAACAGATAGAAAAAGGCGCAGTAGCCAAACCAAAAAACTTTAAATTGCCAAAGCTGGATTTTTTACAAAAAGCACCCAAGACAACCAAAAAAATCAATGAGGCCGAGATAGACAGAAAAATAGAAGATTTGCTTTCTAAGCTTAAGCAGTTTAATGTAGACGGAGACGTGGTGCGTACGTATAGCGGACCGCTGGTTACTACTTTTGAGTTTAAGCCTGCTCCCAATGTTAAAGTTTCCAAAATACTCAACCTTCAAGATGATCTTGCCATGGCGCTTAGTGCTGAAACGATACGCATACAGGCGCCTATTCCGGGTCGAGATGTGGTGGGTATCGAGATACCAAATGACACGATAGAAACGATTTATTTGCGTGAAATACTTGAAAGCGACCTTTTTAGAGAATCAAGCTCTCCTCTAACGGTGGCTTTGGGTAAAGATATTGTAGGGAAACCTTTTATTACGGATATTAAAAAATTGCCCCATTTGCTGATCGCCGGCACAACAGGTTCGGGTAAATCTGTAGGTATTAATGCAATGATACTTTCTTTGCTCTACAGAAACGATCCCGATCAGTTAAAGCTGATGCTTATAGATCCCAAAATGCTTGAGTTTTCTATCTATAACGATATTCCTCATCTTATTACGCCTGTGATTACAGAGGCAAAAAAAGCCATTGCGGCCCTGTCGAACATGGTGGGAGAAATGGAACGCCGTTATAAGCTGATGGCAAAGAACCGCACCAAAAATATCGATAATTACAATGAAAAAGTAAAACAGGACGGTTCTGCCGATCCGTTTCCGTTTATCGTAGTAGTGATAGACGAGTTGGCAGATTTGATGATGAACGGAGGCAAGGAGGTGGAGTATTCCATTGCCAGACTTGCCCAAATGGCAAGAGCATGCGGGATTCACTTGATCGTCGCCACGCAAAGGCCCAGTGTGGACGTAGTTACCGGGCTCATTAAAGCCAACCTGCCTTCAAGGCTGAGCTACAGGGTAGGACAGCGTATTGACTCAAAAGTCATCCTGGATACGATGGGCGCGGAAAGTTTGCTGGGGCGGGGAGACGGGCTTTTTACACCCCCGGGAGCAGTAGGTCTTGTGCGCATTCATGCACCATGGAACACTGAAGAGGAGATAGAAGAAGTTGTTGAGTTTCTTAAGGAGCAGCGTGTTCCGCAATACGATGAAAGTTTTTTAGTTACAGGAGGGGCCTCTTCTGAGGGGAAAAATGCCGATATGGAATTGGACCCGCTTTTTGAAGAAGCAAAAAATGTGATTTTGACAGACAATAAAACGTCTATCTCTTATTTGCAGCGCAAATTGCAAATAGGCTATAATAGATCAGCCAATATTATTGAGCAGCTTGAAGCGATGGGTATACTCAGCGAACCCAATGCGAAAGGCAATAGAGAGATACTATAAAAAAAGAGGGTAAAAATGGCGTATTTTACAGAAGCTAAAGTCGGAGAAAAAGTATACGGGCTTATTTTTGGAGCCGGAAAAATTGTCAACGTGTTTTCGGATAGTTTTTATTCGATTGTGGTTGAGTTTAAAAATGGTTATGAGGTGCCTTACACAGAAGAGGGGATACCGGGCTGGGGAAATTTTAAAAAACAGACACTTTTTTATAAAGAAGATGTTGATCTGAGTACTGAAGATTTTTCTCCCGTAGGCAAGATACTTTCACCCAAGAAGATTATTAAGCTGCGAGAGAAAAACAAACTGCAAGTAAGGCTGCCTTCTGGTATCTGGAAAAATGTAAAAAAAGCCGATCCTGAATATGTAGAGAAGTTACTCAAAAAAGAACAATATCATCTCTTTAGGAAAAAGTAAAAAGAGATTTTTTTATCTTTGTGTAGATATGAGCTGGTTTATGCTCATATTTTGTAACTATATGTTACATAAAAAATCAATATCTTCTTTATTGTTTCCATATCATATAAAATTTTCCCACAATCACGATACTATTGCTGTATAAAATTTAATCCCATTCAGGAGACCTTATTATGGCCTTAATCGAAGAATATAAAGCACATACAGCAGAACGTGAAAAACTTGGTGTACCTCCGTTGCCGCTTACCGCAGAACAAACTGCAGAGTTGGTAGAGCTGCTCAAAGCAGACAAATTGGAAGAAGAAACCTATCTTTTGGATCTAATTGAAAACAAAGTTCCCGCAGGTGTCGATGATGCTGCGTATGTGAAAGCTGCATTTTTAAATGCCATCATTCAAGATGATGCGGTATGTCATGCCATTGATAAAGTGCATGCGATCAAAATTTTAGGAAAAATGCTTGGCGGATTTAACGTTGGTCCGCTAGTGGAGGCCTTAAGACACCTTCATGTTGAGGTGGCACAAGCAGCTGCCGATGAATTGAAAAATACGATTTTGGTCTATAACTCCTTTAATGATGTTAAAGAGCTTATGGATCATGGAAATGCTTTTGCAAAAGAGGTGATTGAGTCTTGGGCAAATGCCGAGTGGTTTACCAATAAACCGGAACTTCCGTCAGAAATTACGCTTACGGTTTATAAAATTCCCGGAGAAACCAATACCGATGACCTCTCTCCCGCATCTGAAGCATTCACAAGAGCAGATATCCCGCTTCATGCAAACTCTATGCTGGTTTCACGTATGGAAAATCCGCTTGAAACGATGGCAAGCTTAAAAGAACAAGGCTATCCTCTTGCATACGTAGGAGATGTTGTCGGTACAGGAAGTTCTAGAAAATCAGGTATCAACTCGGTGCAGTGGCATATGGGTGAAGATATACCGGGCATCCCCAATAAAAGAACAGGCGGGGTTGTGATCGGTTCTATTATCGCTCCAATTTTCTTCAATACAGCAGAAGACAGCGGGTGTTTGCCTATTGAAGCAAACGTCGATGCGCTGGAAACGGGTGACGTGATCACGGTGAAACCTTTTAAGGGGGTGATCGAAAAAGAAGGAAAAGCAGTCAGTGAATTTAAAATCACTCCCAATACACTTCCTGATGAGATGAGGGCAGGAGGACGTATTCCGTTGATTATCGGTAAAGGATTAACAGCCAAAGCCAGAGAAGCACTTGGTCTGCCTTCTTCAGGCATTTTTATGACACCCGAGCAACCGGCGGATAACGGCAAAGGCTTTACGCTTGCGCAAAAAATGGTAGGGAAAGCATGCGGCATGGAAGGTGTAAAGCCGGGCGTTTACTGTGAGCCGATAGCAACAACGGTTGGTTCGCAAGATACCACCGGCCCTATGACCAGAGATGAGATCAAAGAGCTTGCGGCACTTAGCTTTGGCGCAGATATGACAATGCAGTCTTTTTGTCATACAGCAGCCTATCCGAAACCGGCAGACATTCAGCTTCAGCATACACTTCCTGAGTTTTGGACGAGCAGAAAAGGGGTCATACTGAGACCCGGCGATGGTGTCATTCATTCTTGGCTCAATAGATTGTGTCTGCCAGACACAGTAGGTACCGGAGGAGACAGCCATACCAGATTCCCAATCGGTATCTCGTTTCCGGCAGGATCTGGGCTTGTGGCATTCGCGGGTGTAACAGGCATGATGCCCCTTACGATGCCGGAGTCTGTCTTGGTGCGGTTCAAGGGTGAAATGCAGCCGGGTATCACGCTTCGCGATCTTGTCAATGCGATTCCTTATTATGCGATCAAGCAAGGTTTGCTTACCGTTGAAAAGAAAGGTAAGAAAAACATATTTGCAGGGCGCGTACTTGAGATCGAAGGACTTGAAACATTAAAATGCGAACAGGCATTTGAGCTTAGCGATGCAAGTGCGGAGCGTTCAGCGGCAGCATGTACAGTTAAGCTTGATAAAGAGCCGGTAATGGAATATCTTGGTTCAAATATCGCGCTTATCGAAGAGATGATTAAAGAGGGCTACCAGGATGCGGCTACGCTTCAAAGAAGGGCAGACAAAATGAGAGCATGGCTTGCCAATCCGCAGCTTCTTGAGGCAGATAAAGACGCAGAATATGCAGCGGTGATCGAAATTGATCTTAACGAAGTTGCCGAGCCGATTCTTGCCTGTCCGAATGATCCGGACGATGTTGCAACATTGAGCGAAATATTGGCCGATGAGAAAAGACCAAAAGAGATCAGCGAAGTATTTGTTGGAAGCTGCATGACTAATATCGGACTTTTTAGAGCATTGGGCGAAGTGCTTAAAGGCGAAGGGCAGGTTTCTACCAAACTATGGGTTGTTCCACCGACAAAAATGGATGAAAAAACACTCATTGAAGAGGGGTATTATGCCATTTACGGTACGGCAGGAGCACGCACGGAGATTCCGGGATGTTCGCTTTGTATGGGCAACCAGGCGCAGGCCACGAAAGGAGCAACCGTCTTTAGCACCAGCACAAGAAACTTTGATAACAGATTGGGTAAAGACACCAAGGTATATTTGGGTTCGGCAGAGATGGCAGCCGTAGCGTCACTCTTGGGTAAAATCCCCACCAAAGAGGAGTACATGAATATCGTTACTAAGAAGATCAACGATGCCAACAAAAACAGTGTGTATAAATACCTTAATTTTGATCAGGTTTCAAGTGAAGCGCTTGAAGCGATGGTGAGATAAGAAAGCTGTTTTTTCGCAGACAAAGAGATCTCTTTGTCTGCGAGTGTATAGAAAGCTTATATTTTTTGAAAAATCTCTTTAAATAGAGCGGGGATGCGTGCAGGCTTTCCTTCTGCGAGATACACTAAAGTCACTTTCATGCTAAATATTTTGACCTCCTCTTTAAAAATCTCCTGGAGAAGCATAACGCTTGAGCGGCTTATCTTAATAACGCTTGTTTTAACCTCCACCAGATCGCCCAGTTTTGAAGTAGCCAAAAAATCGGCATGGAGATTATGCACCACAAAACCGCTTCGTTCTTCCTCAAACGGACACAATCCTTTGGAAAAAAAGATCTCCGACCGCGCCCTTTCACAATATTTGATGTAATTGGTATGATAAACTATCCCGCCTGCATCGGTGTCTTCGTAATAAACTCGTATCTGCACCTTGTAACTCCTATATTTAAGGCAACTTTGACAGTCCGGTGTTGGTCAATATGTCAAAAACTGTGCCAAATTTTTCTAATTTCTGAAACCTTGTTGCTTCATCTTCTTGGATAAAATTTCAAGGGAACTTTTTTCTTCATGAAACTGCTATTCGATAGTTTTGTGTATGTTGGAAGTGTGATTGAAGCATCTCTATGCTCTAGCGTTTTTGATACTCAAATTCTATATATCCACACCCGAACATATCATCTGTGAAGCAAATGTATGTCTAAAATTATACAGAACTCTCTCTTTGGTTTTGGAATGACCCCGGAATGGCAGATGGTTTTATCTTGAAAATTTGCATTAATCAATAAACATTGTCCTTTCAAATGAGCAAGAAAAGATCACATTGTGTGCATATCATTCTTGCTTAATTACGATTTTTGGAACAATATGCAGCGTAACTTTTTTTTGGAGTCTTTTTGAGAGCTCCGCTCCAAGCGCTTGATACGCTTCTTGATCCAAATGCGAATCGGCGCTTACTTCACACTCAATGACGGCTTTGTTTTTGGTCGAAGACTGGATCGCAAGAATATTGAGTTCTATTTTTTGCCCTTTCATGGAAAGTTCTTTTATTTTATTGAGTTTTGCATAATCGCTGCTTTGAAGCATAAGCGAATAAAAGGAAAAAATCAACGGAATGCTCACAGCAGCAAGCATGATCGCAGGCATAACTAAACCTTTTTTGGCGCGCTGGACGGGAGCATACCCCAAAATTACAAACGTCAAAGAAGCGGCAAGGATCATGCCAAAAAGGTTGGTTAAAAAAAGCAAGAAAGAACCGTAGATCATCGAAAGCTCTCCCCAGCCAATCCCAATCCCCGTAACGGCAAGCGGCGGCACCAAAGCGATAGCGATCGCTACGCCGGCCAGCGATTTTGCCACTTCTTCTTTCGAGCTTGCATACGCACCGGCAATACCCGAAAAAATAGCTACAAAGAGATCAAGCAGATTTGGATTGATGCGTGAACTCATTTGTGAAGTCATGATGTCAAGAGGCATGAAAAAAGTCAATGCAAAAGAGAAGAACAGCGCACTTAGAATACCAAGTGCCAACGTAACGGTGGCACTTTGAGTGATCGTTTTGTTGCTTCGCACAATCCCCATGGACAATGAGATGATAGGCGCCATCAAAGGAGCCAATATCATAGCTCCGATAACTGTGGGAGTTGAGTCCTGAAAGATGCCGACTGTCGCGAGCAGGGTACTTAAGATCATTAAAGCAATAAATATAGAGGAGATTTTAGCACTCTCTTTGATACTTATAAGTGCTTCTTTGATATCTTCGTCACTTGCTTTTTTCAGGAAAGGAACTTTTCCCGAGATAAGCAGTTCTCTCATTTCTCCCTTGGGCAAATGGTTGATACTGACGGTTTCGCTTGGGTTTTCTTCTTCTGTTTGTGCGATGTATGATTCGAGGCTTTTCCCATAGCCGACGGTAAGATTTGAGGGAAAAATCTCCAGTTCGATCGTTTTGGCGCTCAATGCGGTATTGTCGATCGTAAAATCAAACGGTTTGCTGCTTTCGATGTTGAGTTTTGAAGTCGAGATAAATCCTATGTTTTTTGGGAGGTTTCCCCATGAAAATTTATGATAGAAAAAAATAGCTGCCAGATGATAAATATAAGACATCAAGCTTTTTGGCGCTATGATTAGGGCGTTGAGCTTTCCGTCATGAAAAGAAGTGCTGCCCATGGTTTTTAGCGTGTTGAAGATCATATAATCTTCCAGCACCAGTATCCCGCTTATTACTGTGTATATCTTTTGCTCTGTGGCGGTTTGCAGTGTAACGGCCTGATAGCGGAGGTTTTTTAGATTGTTAAAAAATTCCTTAATATTGCTGTACAAAGAGCTCTCAAAAACGTTTTTGCTTAGGTTTTGCACATTGCCGATAGAAACTTTTTGAAATACGACCTCTCCGTTGCATAGCAGCAGTTGATCATTGATGCGCAGTTTTTCGTTCAAGGCGTCTTCGGTTGCTTCGTAAATATCTTTTGAGATGCCGTAGTGAAGAAGCGTTTCTTTGCATGCATCATGGGGCAGTATGGCAATATTGAGTGTTTCTTCTTTATGGGTTTTAAGAAAATTCTTTATTGCTGCATCATCCGTATAAAGAAAATACATTGCATTAGGCTCGTGATAGATTTTTTCTGGCTCCAAAAGTTCAAGCTGTAGCTCTTTTTTGTAATGGGTTTTAAAAAATTGTTGAAATTCAAGAAGCGCTTCTTGGTTTGTGTTCTGCGTCAGCAAGATATATACATCTTTTGCGGCAATACTATTTTTTAAATATTGGTCCGTATTGGCTTGAGGGAGGCTTTTTTCGTTTTCAGATAGTTGTTTTTGCTTGAAAAGGGTTTTTTGTTCGTTTTGCTCTGTCATGCGTATTTTCCCGTGATGGTTTGTCGTTATTATGCTTTGATGGTATAGATTTTATCTTTAAAATTATAAATAAAAGCAATGACTGCTTGCATTGGCGTCACTGCTCGCTCATCATTTTCTCTCTTATCCTTTTTATTGAGTGTATCTTTTAAAAAGAAGAGATTCTTCCATCAGCATCGAAATTTTTCAAGATATGATACTGGCCAACTTAGAGCCGTATATTTTTAAGCCTCAACGAATTGCCTATGACCGAGACTGAACTAAAACTCATAGCCGCTGCCGCTATCATCGGCGAGAGAAGAAGCCCGAAGCACGGGTAAAGGACTCCCGCTGCGATAGGAATGCCGACCGAGTTGTAAAAAAAGGCAAAAAATAGGTTTTGTCTTATGTTTTTCATCGTTTGTCTGCTTAGGGTCCTTGCTCTTACTATGCCGTTTAGGTCTCCATTGAGCAACGTAATGTCAGCGCTTTGTATCGCCACATCGGTACCGGTTCCCATCGCGATACCTATATGCGACGCGGCAAGAGAAGGAGCATCGTTGATACCGTCCCCCGCCATTGCGACGATATATCCTTTTGATTGAAGCTCTTTGATGATTTGTGCTTTTTGCTGCGGCAGTACCTCCGCGTGGACTTCATCTATATTTAGCTCTTTGGCGACAGTTTGGGCGGTTGCGCGATTGTCTCCGCTTACCATGACAATCCTTATGCCTTGTCTGTGCAGCTCTTTTATGGTTCTTGGAGTTGATTCTTTAAGGGGATCTACGACAGATAAAAAACCTGCCGGTTTTAAATCTATCGCGACGAGTATGACTATCTTCCCTTTGGCACGCTCCTTATCCGTTTTGTGTGACAATTGATGTGCTTCTATATTTAAACTCTGCATAAGTTTGGCATTGCCTATGGCTACTTTCCTTCCCTCAACCTCTCCGACAATGCCCATTCCGCTGATAGATTCAAAATGATCGGCCTTTGCGGGTTTGATATTTCCGGCTTGTGCACCTTCAACAATGGCTTGAGAGAGCGGATGTTCGCTGGCTTGTTCCAAACTTGCCGCAAGATACAAAAGTTCAGTCTCGTCAAATCCCGCTTCTGCATATACATTGGTCAGTCTCGGCTTTCCTTCGGTCAAAGTTCCGGTTTTGTCCACCACCAGAGTATCTACCTTTTCCATGATCTCTAGCGCACGGGCATCTTTTATCAAGACTCCGCTAGCAGCGCCCCGGCCCGTCGCAACCATTACGGAGATAGGGGTAGCAAGCCCGAGCGCACACGGACAAGCTATGATAAGCACGGAGACGGCACTCACTACGGAGTATGCTATCCTGGGTTCAGGACCGAGCATCCACCAAAGCATGAAGGTAAGAAGCGCTATGAAAACTACCGCAGGTACAAAGTATGCCGCCACAGTATCGGCCAGTTTTTGGATGGGAGCGCGCGAGCGCTGCGCCTGGGAAACCATCTCTATGATTTGTGCAAGCAGAGTATCAGAACCTACTTTTTGCGCTCTCATCACAAAGCTTCCCGTAGTGTTGAGGGTGGCGCCTATCACCTTCTCTCCCGCAAATTTTTTAACAGCCAAAGGCTCACCTGTGACCATGGACTCATCGACGTTGCTCATGCCTTCTAGCACAATACCGTCAAGGGGAACCTTCTCTCCGGGGCGTACGCGCAAAACATCCCCCACATGTACGTTTTTTAGAGGGATATCCGCCTCGCTGCCGTCATCTTTTAAAATGCGTGCGCTCTTTGGAGCAAGACTTAAGAGCAGCTTTATGGCTTCGTTTGTCCGCAAACGGGCGCGCAGTTCAAGAACCTGACCTAAAAGCACTAAAGCCGTTATGACAGAAGCCGCTTCAAAATATACATGCACCGATCCGTCTGCACTCCTCATCTGCGGCGGGAAAAGATGAGGCATAAAAAGCGCCGTTACGCTATAGAGCCATGCCGCGGATACGCCCAGAGCTATCAGGGTAAACATATTCAAGTTCATCGTGCGAAGTGATTTGACGGCTCGGACAAAAAAAGGCCAGCCTCCCCAAAAGACCACCGGTGTGGCAAGCACAAATTCTATGATCTGAATTCCCCTCATGCTTATATCTTTATGCGGCATGGAAGGGAGCATATCGAGGCTCATGGCAAGTATGAAAACGGGCAGCGTAAGTGCAGCGCTTATCCAAAAGCGGCGGCTCATCTCCTTAAGCTCTTCGTTCTTCTCATCCGGGCTTGGCATAATAGGTTCCAATGCCATACCGCATTTGGGACATGAACCCGGATGATCTTGTGCCACTTCCGGATGCATAGGGCAGGTATATAGTATTTTTGAAGTATCGGCGGTTATAGGACAAGCTTCATCGTCCAAGCAGTAAGAAGTACCCTCTTTTTTGTCCAAATACTTATGCGGAGAATTTTTAAACTTGAGAAGACAATGCTCAGAACAGAAGCGGTAATCTTTATCTTTATATCGGTAAGAGTATTTGGAATCATCAGGGACATCCATCCCGCAAACCGGATCGGTTTTCATTTTTAGCCTCCTATATATGTTTAGGTACTTTTTTTCCTCAATATCCTTCAAATTGCTTTTTCTCTTGTGTTTTTTCAAACTATGTTTACATAGGTATACAAATGATAGATCATAGTGATTTTATCATTAAACTATAAAAAAATCAAATCATATTGGATAATTTATAAAGCAAATATTTTTCTCAATAAAGATAATGGGTATCAATATAAACATACCTTAAGAAAACACTCCCAATCGCAGAAGGCGTCAACACGCCCATGCCTACGCAGATCGGAACGGGAGAGTTTGAGTATAAAGCAGGTTTGGGGGCATCAAAAATGATCGATAAGGGATGGCGGGTTGATTCGAATCTTATATACACCTATCGGCTCAAAGCAAACAACGACTATGATTTTGCAGATGAGCTGAACTTTGTTTTCGGTACGACAAAAGCGCTTAGCGATACATTCAATGTCGGTATAGATTATACCTTTACGTACAACAGCGACACGGATATGGGTACGGACACCAATGAACCGCTAAGGGCAATGCTGCCTTTTAAAGCATTCAGCGGAACAAGCGGATACCTCACGCCGCAGATAGAGTTTGTACCGTTTGGCAAACCAAAAGTGCATATCGGCGCAGGGGTGTCGTTTTTGGTCCATTACGATGTCAATGAGTATCAGCCGATGGAGAAAACAAGATTTTTACTCGATACAGGATATCTGTTTTAAAACTTCTGCTCGCAATGCGGTGATTGGATGCACTGTTTTGTTTGTATTTTTACTAATATCAAAAAATATAAAAAGCTTTTCTTTGTCTTCAAAGAAATTTTAAATCACATTCAAAAAATATTTTTCTTTAGTAAGGAACATAGTGATTGAATGGCATCCCTTTTTGTTATAATGGTCTTAAAAGAACAAAAGGAGCAGTTTATGGAAAAGCCGATGATAGCTGATGTTCAGCCCATTAAAACTTCACTCAAAGAGGGAGAAGAGTATTATTTTTGCACTTGCGGACGCGCAAAAACACAGCCGTTTTGCGACGGAAGCCATAAGGGGACTTCATTTAAGCCCATGAAATTCACAGCCAAAGCGACAACACAAAAGTGGATGTGTGCCTGCAAGCATACCGGCAATCCGCCTTATTGCGACGGTTCCCACCAGAGATTTACGCAGACAGACATCGGAACGGTCCCGGAGAAATAGGGATATTGACTTTTCTTTTGATACGTGCTAATATAAACAAACTTTAGTCATTTATTATAAAGTTTAGTGAGTAAAAGGAGTTAAGATGACTCAAACCAAACCAATGCAATATTATAAAAAAGAAGAAGGAAAAGAGAGAATCATTTGTTTGCTGTGCAGGCATTACTGCAAACTCAAAGAGGGGCAGACCGGTATTTGCGGTGTCAACAAAAATGTCGGTGGCGAGCTTAAAACATTGGTGTACGGCCACCCCGTTGCTATCAATCTTGACCCCATAGAGAAAAAACCGATCTACCATATGCTGCCAGGATCCAAAGCACTTTCTTTTGGGACGGTAGGGTGCAACTTCAGGTGCCCGTTCTGTCAAAACTGGGATATCTCCCAAGAGACAAATATCAATGAATCTATTGAAGTCAGCCCTCAAAAAATGGTTGATCTGGCTTTGGAAAATGGTGCTTCATCGATCGCCTATACTTACAATGAACCTACGATCTTTTACCCTTATGCCAAAGATATCGGCATGATTGCCAAAGAAAAAGGATTGAAAAATATCTTTGTAAGCAACGGTTTTGAATCCCCTGAAGTGATCCAAGATATGGCAAGCTGGCTGGATGCAGCCAATATTGATCTTAAAAGCTGGGATGATGCGTACTACAAGAAGGTGCTCAAAGGAGGGCTTGAAGCGGTTAAAGATACCCTCAGGCTCATGGTAAAAGAAGGCATATGGGTGGAGGTAACCACGCTTTTGATCGAAGGCGAAAATGACAGAGATCAGGATCTTAAAGAGATGGCAGAGTTCATTGCCAATGATTTAGGGAAGCATGTGCCATGGCATCTTAGCGCTTTTCATCCTGACTATAAAATGATGGATCATGAGCGCACCAAACTCGAAACTCTTCAGCGCGCCAAAGAGATCGGCAAAAAAGCAGGGCTATATTATATCTATATGGGCAATGTTCCCGTGCACGGCGATACCCATTGTCCCCAGTGCGGTGAATTGCTTGTAGACCGTACCGGATATTCGGTTGTTATAAACAATCTGCAAGACGGTCATTGTCCAAAATGCACAAGAGTGATAGAGGGGGTATGGAAATGAGCACAAGAAAAACATCGGTTTGCGGGCAGTTTTATCCTTCAAGCCCTCAAGAGATCAAAGAGATGTTTGAACATTACAATAAGATACTCGATGAGCATTTGAGCAATAAGGCGCTTTTTGATAAAAAACCAAGAGCCATTATCGTGCCGCATGCAGGGTATGTCTATTCGGCCTTTACGGCCAATATTGCCTTTAGAATACTGAAAAACAGCCATGCAAAACGGATCGTCGTGATTGGCCCAAGCCACAGAGTGTATTTAAAAGGAACAAGTATATCTGAGTACGATCGGTATGAAACGCCGTTTGGGTACTTGCAGATAGATGTCTTACTCGTTGATACGCTTAAAAAAAGATTTGGATTTTCTTACATACCTGAAGCGCATCATGAACATAGTACGGAAGTACAAATGCCTTTTGTAGCAACGTATGACAAGGAAGCTGTGGTGGTGGAGTTGGTATATGGCGATGAATCTCCTTTGAGATTGGCAAAAGTCATTGAGTATCTTTTGCAGGATACCGATACAGCGGTGGTTATCAGCACTGATCTTAGCCATTATTATGATATCAATAAAGCCAAGCGCCTTGACGGTATCTGCCTGGAAGCTGTACAAAATCTTGATGCGGATATGCTGCATCAAGGATGTGAAGCGTGCGGTAAAATAGGAATCGAAGCTATGCTGATCACGGCTAAAAATATCGGACTTAAACCGATCTTGCTGGATTATCGTACCAGTGCCGATGCAAGCGGGGATGATTCCGCAGTCGTGGGGTACATGAGTGCGGCTTTTGTGGAGCAAGAGCAATGAAAAATCTTCAACAACTTGTCAATTCAATGATCTCTTCGGGTGTTTTGAAAAATCCTCGGATCATTGATGCGTTTGAAACGATAGACAGAAAATATTTCATTCCTGAAGAATTTGAAGAGTATACCTATGTTGATGCGCCGCTTCCCATAGGCAAAAACCAGACAATATCCCAGCCGACGACGGTTGCATTTATGCTGGAACTGTTAAGTCCCCAAGACGGCAACAGGATACTCGATATCGGATCAGGATCTGGGTGGACGGTGGCTTTGCTGTGCTATTTGACCGGGCATAAAGGAAGTGTAGTGGGACTGGAGAGAATCGATGAGCTTGCAGAAATGGGTCAAAATAATATTTCGAAATTTAAATTTGACAGCCCTTGCACCATAGAAAAATCCGGCGAAACGCTCGGAAAACCCGGAGATAAATTTGACAGAATCCTTGTTTCTGCCAGCGCAGAGGAGCTTCCCGAAGAGTTGCTTGATCAGCTGGAAATCGGCGGCATTTTGGTCATCCCGATACAAAATTCGATTTTTCTATATCAAAAAATATCAGAACACGAGATCAAACAGCAAGAGTATCCCGGCTTTGCGTTTGTGCCGTTGATTTATCGTTCCAAATAAATGCGCTAGCTTATTTATGCGTATAAGTATTATTTAATTTTGTATAAGATACAATTTATGGTATTTTAAAAGAAGTTTTAAAATTATATTTTTTATGCCAAACTTGTTGCGAAGCAAGGACGGAAAGCCACGGGTCTTATTGAGATAGCCGGGTTGCAAACACTTTCACGTTATGTACCGCTTTATTCTTCGCTTCGGTTTTCGTTATTTGCCTAATTTCACTGTTGTTTTATTTTGTCAAATATGAGAAGCGCAGGTGTTAAAGTTGCTAATTGCATGTAAATTTTTTCGCATTTCAAAAATAATTTTACTTCTTTTGAAAAACAATCCATAAAACCAAAAAAGGAAAAATATGAAAAAATTTTACAAAGCGATGAGTATTGCAGCGGCCGTACTTGCGGCTGGGTTATTGAGCGGATGCGGAGGCGGAAGCAGTACTACTACAACCACAGAGCCGTCAGGTACGGTAGCATTGAGTCTGACGGATGCTCCGGCAGACAATGAAGCCATAAGCGGTGTATATATCACTTTTGATAGTCTGCACTATCAATATGCTGACAGCAATGACAGCTGGCAGGAAGTTAATCTAACCGAATCAAGAACCATCAATCTTCTTGCTTTGCAAGACGGCAATACTACGCTGCTGAATCAAGTTGATCTGCCGGCGGGAGAGATTTCGCATGTGAGATTTATGATCGATACCCAAAAGTGCTATATCGTAGTTGATGAGCAAAATCAAACACTCGAAGTTCCAAGCGGCGATCAAACAGGTTATAAAGCAATCGGCGAATTTACGATACCTGCAGGCGGAACAGTCAATGTGACGGCAGATTTCGATCTTAGAAAATCTTTGACTGTTACGGGAAATGGCCGATATATACTTAAGCCGACGATTAAAATCGTCGATAACAGCGAAGTAGGGGAAATTAACGGCAGCATAACTGTAGATACGAACGGCTCGACGGCGGTCATTTATGCGTATGCAGACGGAACATGGGATGAGAACGAGACAAACTCAACAAACAATTTCAGCCATGCGGTTTCGAGCACGAAAGTATCAAACGGCACGTATGTCCTTCCTTGGTTAACTGTTGGAACCTACGATCTTGTAGTTTTGGCATATGATGTCAATGGTGATTTTGAAGCAGTGATGGGATTTGTAAATAATGTGACAGTGTCGCCAAACCAAACAACCACTCAAGATATCATTGATCCTTTGGATGATTATCAACTATGACAGTGAAAGTTCCGCTTTTGAGCGGAACTTTTCCTCTCCGTTCTTTCTTCTTTTTTGTATCAATGGCTATTTGACAGCTTCAGCAATGAGATGGATCGCCATACCATAAGTTGCAGCATTGTTGTAACGGGTGAGTACGCGAAAATTTCTTCCTCCCAACCAAAGATCATCATGCGAAGCATTGGAAGTGAGGAGCAGATAGGCACTTGATTCGCGGAAGGTTTCTCGGGGATGAATGCCATAGTTTTTAAGTGTTTGGACGGGATAGGTTTTTCTGTGAGTGGCTTGAAGCTTTCCTCGATAGCGTTTCCCTTTAAAATCGGTTCCCACAGCAGCGGGAAGACCGTTTTTCCAGCCGTTTTGATGCATAAATCTTGCAATGATACCGATACAATCTTTCAAATCCCACGGGTCTTTTTTGCCGTCTTTGCTGTAATCCATCCCAAAGGTTCTATAGACTGAAGGAACCTGTTGCACGCATCCCATCGCTCCGGCAAAAGAGCCTTGCAATCGGGTGATATCATACCCTTGTTCTCTGGCCATTAAAAAAAGGTGCTCAAACTCATTTTTAAAAAACGTTTTCATGCGGTTTGGATGAAACGCAAGGGTGGCAAGCGCATCCAGGGTGCGGTAATCTCCGGTATATTCTCCAAATTTGCTTTCTACGCCTATAAATCCTACGATATACTCTGCGGGCACCTCATACTCTTTGCTTGCCCTGGCAAGGATTTTGGCATATTTCTTTTTAAATTTTTTTGCTTTTTGAAGCGTAAGCGGATCAAGCACATGGGCTTTGTAGCGTTCCCATGAACCATTGGTCGATCCGACTTTGTAGCGGCCCGTATATCTATTGAGCGTATCGCGATCGAGTTTTGCATCTTTTAGTACCGATTCTACATAAGAACGTTTAAAGCGGTGTTTTTTTGTCATCATATCCACAAAGCTTCGGACCTCTTTTTTTGCCAGAAAATCATAGGGAACAGGCGGCCTGTCATCATTGGCAATCAAGAAGAGCGGAGCCAAAAAGATGAGTAAAAATTGTTTAAAAAACTTCAAGCATTTTCCTTATATATTATTTAGTATCAATAGGCTGTCTCGGTAGATCGGCTCGTCGATAAAACCATATTTGTCATCCATAAAACCGTTGATGCCCTTGGCGGCGTTGGCTTCAAAAACTTCTTTGATGTGCCTGGCCCGTTTTATTGCGTTAAGGTCTATCCTGAAGACCTCATTGGCTATCCGGACTTGTTTGGGACCCATGCATGCTTTGCTTTCAAAGCCCATCATCTTTTCATGTTCGCACCATGCCCTGAACGTTTGGGTATCGTGATAGTCTTGGAACATGAACGAAACAGGATGAATGCCAGCTGTTTTGGCATCAACAAGAAACTTGCTTAGGATGTAGTCGATAGCAGGGTTTTCCAGGGCAATCAGGGATTGAGGCAATCCCAGGGAAGCCAGCAGATCAAGGATACCCAAATTGGCTGTTGTAAGACGTTTGTCTATACGAAGAGTACTAAGGTTTTGAAGTGCTTCTTTGGTCTCAAGAGAGATGTGCAGCTCTTTGCCGGGCTCAAGAAGAGTAAGCGCCTGAGCGATCTGTGTATGATTTTTAATTTTGGCTACGCGCACTGCATCAAAACCAAAGTCATTTAAAAAGGTGATCTCTTCTTCTCCTCCTTCACCCAAGGGATTGGTTCGTACGATGATAAAACTGTTTGAATGCTCCATATGTGAGAGAAAAAGCCCAATAGTATAAAGCGCCTCTTTTTTGCGGCTTGGAGCGATGGCATCTTCAAGGTTGAGCGTGATCATATCTGCATCCATTTCGTCGATGCGGTTGAGATGCTTGAGATTGAGGGGATTTAGCATCATATTTGAGCGTCTGAGGGGTTGCTTAAAAGGTGATTTATAAGCAGTGCCAAAGTGTACCGGCAGCATATCCGTCTTAATGCCGTTTAAAAAATCCAATGAATCAAAAATCATATTCGTACTTTTTGCTTATTGTACACTATGGGAAGTAATTTATGACTAAAATGGCTATAATGTGCTATGCTGAAATATTTAAACGGATACGATAGCCAAATCCTTGCAAAGGTGCAGATGCTCATAGAGCAGAAGCGTTTGGGAGAGCATCTCCTCTCTCGTTATCACCAAAATGATATTCATAAATATACAACCGATAAAGCACTGTATGATTATATCCAAGAACTCAAAACCAGCCATCTAAAAAGTTCTCCTCCGATAGCTAAAGTACTGTATGATGCCAAGATACACGATCTCAAATCGGCCCTGGGAACGCATACATTTATTACAAGGGTGCAAGGCGGCAAACTTAAAGCCAAAAATGAAATACGCATCTCGCATCTCTTTAAAAAGGTGCCGGAAGCGTTTTTACGCATGATCGTTGCGCATGAATTGGCGCATCTTAAAGAAAAAGAACACAACAAAGCATTCTATAAACTTTGCACCCACATAGAGCCCGCATATCATCAGCTTGAATTTGATGTAAGGCTTTATTTGATTCATTTGGAGCATTTTGGAAAGCTTTACGAGTCTTAGAAGGAGTTGGCGATATTTGATAGGATAAAAGTATACTGTATGGCTTATTTACAAATAAGCCATATCTGCTTTTGCCGCCGGGGATAATCCCGGCCGGCTTTGAGTCAGTGTCAAATATTTTTGACTTTTTCGTTTATTTTAAATATACGAATCAATAGACATCATGGGCCGTGTTGTGGACGTTGAATTTGCCTGTCGGGGTTTGCAAGCCGATGATTTTGTCAATTTCAGTAAGCGATTGGCCGTCAAGGATGATGATCGCACCATCCGTTGCCCAATCAGATATCCATACTTCACTGCCGTCTTTGTTGAACTCAAAGTGTACGGCTCGACCGTTTTGCGCCACATCAAAACATCTGTCAATAGCGGCATTTTCTTTAGAGTAGGCGCAGATCTGTCTATGGGATGTGCCGTTTGCGCTTAATGTCATATCCATGAGTACCCATGGAGAATTTGGGTGGGTCTTTACAAATAATGATCCTGCCGAAGGAAGTGTGATTTCGCGTACAACAGACCAAGCATATTGCGGGTGGTTGACCGGATCTGCACCGTAAACGGTCATTTTTCCTTCACCGATATGCGTTGAGGCATTGACCCATCCGTACACAGGATCTAACCAGTTGGCACCGCGTCCGGGATGCGGAGTGTTTCCTGTTGAAATGATCGCTTCAAGGCTTCGGTCGGCGACATCTATGATGGCCATTTTGTTATTGGCGTTTGCGGCAACCATAAAGTAGCGTTTGGTGCTATCCCAGCCTCCGTCATGCAAAAATTTTTCAGCGGCAATGCTTGACACTGTCGGAAAGTTTGGCTGCGAATAATCTACGATATTTACATAGCCTGCTTCTTTGAGCGATACCACCCAGATAGGCTCAGTATGCGATGCGATGATGGCAGCAACACGGTTTTCTTTAAGTGTTTCGCCGTGAATGTCGGTCATCGGCAGATCGGCACGTGTCAGCGGTTCAAGCGTCAATCCGTCAAACGTCACATACTGCGGCGGCCAATAACAGCCTTCAATAAGATATTTGTCTTCATATCCGGGAGACTTGCTTCCATCAACACTTCGTGCGTCATGGCAGCCTTTTGCTGTCGCTACAACCGTCGGTGTTTCGGTCCAAAGATCGATGAGGGTAACCAGTCCGTCGCGTCCGATAGCATAAAAATAGCGCCCTGTTGAGGAGGAGCGTAAAATATGAACGGCAAAGCCGACATCCACACGCGATACAAGTTCATGGGTGCTGCCATCAAAAATGGAGATCTTTCCGGCATCTCGCTCCACAACACCAAAGAAATTTTCCCAGTCACGCGAATGGGCAGGCTGTGTGGGGCGCTCGCTTACCGGGACGATGAGATTCCAGCTTGCACGGATATCTTCCATAGGTAACGGAGGTGCATCAGGCGGCGGTAGCTGAAGATATGATGCCAAGTTTGTGATTTGTGTTTCAGTCAAGATCCCGCTGTGGCCAAAGTTTGGCATGCCTCTTGGGGTACCGTAGCGCAATAGGGCAGCAAGTCCGTCTGTACCGATCCACTCAGAACGTGTTTCATCAATCAGCGGTCCGGTTGCACCTGTACGGTAAAGTCCATGGCAGCCTGCGCAACGATCAAAGTAGATATTTTTTGTTGCTTCAAATTGAGTATCGGTCAATTCTGCCGGAGATGTATGTTTTAAAGGGCCAAGACTGTCTTGCGCATTAAGAAAAGCGATAATATTCTCAATCTCTTGGTTGGAAAGATCAAAATCCGGCATGACGTATCCCCATTTTTCCAAGAGCTGTTTGCCGTAATTTGTGTTGGTTGTAGACCACTCGGGATCGGAGATAAAGTTTCTTAACCATCCGTCTTGGTTGTGGCGATTGGCAAGATCAGGTCCAAGATGGTCGCCGTGGCCGAAAGTATGGCAGCCGCTGCATTTATACCTAAAGAGCTGTTCTCCTGCTGCAGGATCTCCGCTTCCTCCGGGAGATCCTCTCCATTGTGCCGCCTGAAGCGGCATGCTAACGGTTGCAAGCACTGCAAACAAAGCTGTTGCAGCCGCATACTTGGTTATTGTTTTTATCGATAGTTTCATTTTTTTCCTTTTTTTGTATTGAGTTGATGATAATGTTATTGGGTATTAACCTGTTGAAAATTGATTTTTGTCTCCTCCTTTTTTGGATTTTATGCAGGATATTTTGATAAAAATATTCGTTACGGATGTTGTGCTTGCAATGATTTTTTTGGATTTTATATAAATCTTATATATCAATTGTTAAATTTATGTTAAATTAAATTGTATATTGTTTTTTATTGAAAGATTTGCTTGGATGTGCTGCCTGAGGTATCTTTACGGATATGCCCGAAAATTTTTAGTGTATAATTCGCCAAAATTATCCGAAGGCCTTATCGATGAATAAATTTTTTATCATGTTGTTATTTTTTACTGCAGTACTGTCTGCCAGATATGAATCCTATCCTCTCGAAGCATGTCAGGCATTTGACAATATGAAACATACCAAAAACACCGATAATCTTTATTTGGATCCAAATCGCCGCTATACGATACTTGAGCGTCACCATAAAAACCAAACATTGGTGCTGATACAAGGAGAAAATCCCGCACAGCGCTGGGTAGACTATAGGTGTTTTCCGGATGAAGCTCCAAAGAATGTTTCTTCCCAAAATAGCCGAAGCGATGCCAAAGAAGTATTAAATACTAAAAAATATAAATATACCGGCCCCGCTGAAATCTCCAAAGATAATATTTTGGCGCTTAGCTGGCATCATGCGTTTTGCCAAACGCATCGGTACAAAAAAGAGTGCAAAAGAAACCTAGATACATTGTTTCGGTTTAAGCAAAAAGAACATTATTTTGTACTGCACGGACTTTGGCCGCAGCCCAAAAGCAAAATGTATTGCGGCGTGCCTTCGCATTGGGTCAAACTTGACAGAGATAAACGGTGGGACCGTCTTCCTGATCCCGAGTTAAGCGATGAGGTTGAAAAGGCGCTGCAAGAAGCGATGCCCGGATATGTATCGCATTTGCATAAACACGAATGGATCAAACACGGCACGTGCTACGGGACAGATGCGGATACCTACTTTGAAACGGCTGTCAAACTGCTTGATCAGCTTAACCGATCCGAGATAAAAAGGTTTTTTGTGCAAAATGCAGGAAAAGTCGTGTCTATCAAGGAGGTAAGGGCACAGTTTGACCGAGCTTTTGGCTTGGGTACAGGCCATCATATGCAAATGGAATGCAAAGGAGGGCTTATTACCGAGTTGTGGCTTCATATCGGGGGGCAAAGCGATGATTTGGCGATCGGGCTCAAAAAAGGCAAGCGCGCACCAAGCAGATGTTCCCAAGGCCGCATCGACAGGGCAGGGTTTTAGAGCGCGTTTTACAATATAAGTATCATATTTTAAAATATGATACGAAGCTCAGCAGCACAATTTTATCAACGCGCTAATGCATTACACTCCGGGCGGAATTTTTGAGCGCATCATTTCTTTTCTATCCAGCTTGCGCCCGTCTACGATGAAGGTACCGTCACCGATGGCGTGAAAAGTTCGTTTCTCTTTGCGTGCGCTGTTGAAGTAAGCGGCGACGCCTTCGAGGACGACGATATCGTGCTTTTTGATGATATCTATCACTTTGCACTCGATATTTGCCAGACATTCTTTGATGAGGGGCGCTTGGACATATTTTCCTTTCACCGGGGTCAGTGCGAACTTTTCAAATTTGTCTGTCTCTTTGCCCGAACAGGTCCCGATCCCAATGACTTTATCAAGCATGTCAACCGCGGGGATCGCGATAACGCACTCTTTCTTTTTCTCAAGAGCGGCGAATGAATGGTTCCATGGGCCTGTGGTGATGGCGAAAATCGGTGTAAAGTCCATCACCATAGTCCACGAAATGGTCATGATGTTCTGCTTTTCCCCGTCGTTGGTGGTAACAAGCACAACCGGGCCCGGTTCCATCAGCGTGAACGCTTTACTGATCTGCATTTCTTCCATGATAACCCTCCGGCTTTAGTTGTCGATGAGAGGAATTTTGTTTGCATCCTCTATGAGGCACTCTCCTCATTTTCATCAAGTGGTATAAAAGTAGTATATAAAAAATGTTCGGCTATTTCAACCGCTATGAGAATTTTATGGTTGAGATGTGCTGCTTTCTCTCTATGAAACTCCAGCTTGGAGACAAGGGAACGTTTAAAATGAGCAATCAAAAAGCCGCTCGCGGGTTTTTGATTGGTCTCCTTTGAATTGTTATGTTCACTAGTCATTATTGTTTTAGTAATTTTTTTGATGACATTAATACGAATATATTATTAATGAGCAATTCTGATGCCTTCTTATAAACTGGCTGGTAATTTGTTTCAACTTCAAATGTATGGGCAGGTGCATGTCCTAACAAGGGTTCATAAAGCCTAAAAGTAAGGCCGTGTGCAACAGGATTGCGTATGTCAGTATAAAATGTGTCATAGTCTAATTTTTCCTTATCTGTTAAAACAGCAGTTTCAAGAAGCTTTGTGGTTATTTTTCTGAAGGAGAGTTTCTCTTTATTAATAATCTCGTCTTCTCTATTCATTAGATTTTGAAGTTGTTCTTCAATATTTTCTTTGCTTGGAATGAAGCCATCAGGATTAGCCGTTTGCCGAACTAGACGAGTTGTAAAAATCATCTCATAAAGAGTCGCACATAGACTGGCGCACGTACTAAACTTTCTATCCATGTAAAACATTAGTGCGTCGCGAAACATATCATTTTCAATTGCTCTGTGAAATTTCACATGTCCAAGTAAAAACTCTGAATATATCTCATTTATAGGCTTCATTACTGTGCTTTCCTTTGAACATAACGTTTGAATTGAGCCAATAAATTAGCCGCAGGGTAATTTATTGGCTCCACTGATTTGTTAGCACCACTACCCAAGTTTTTTGTTTATAGCTTTGCTCAAAGTATTAAGTGGATCTAATTCTTCTTCAACCTTGGTCCCAAACAATGACTCAAAACCTTTAAACCTAAACCAACCTTTTACTTTGACACAAGTTATGTACCCATCATTTACAGGGCATGCCAAAACTAACCGCATTTTTGTTAACTCCCTTAAAACTGCTACGTTAAGAGAATCGAAATCATGGATTTGACCACAAGCACACTCAAAAGGATGACCGTCATAAGCAGATGTATCCATTTGGCTAGGTCTACCTCCTAAAGTTTCTGCAAAAAAATCAGTTGGCTCTAATATTCTCATTTGTTTTCTCATCGATTTAGTATTAACCAGCTCAAGCAGTAAGATTGAGTGGTAATTATGAATAAAACCTCTTTTGCTCTTTTGCCAGTACTGCAATTACTGGAACCCATTGAGTTAAATACATTGTTTGAGCCAGCAAATCGTGCGCTTCATTTTTTGGATATAAATACTGAGCATACTGACTACACAGTGTAAACAAATATTCTCCCGGAGTTTTTGAAGACATATCAATTGAAGCTAATTTGTTCTCAAAATAAGATATGCTCTCGATAAACTCATTCCATCTAGATTGTTTATCCATCCCCTCGTATCTCACTAAAATGAGCATCAGTATTTGTTGATGGTAATCTTCTTCTTGCTCATTAAATTGTAGATCATCACTGAATTTTGCAAAAATATTGGCCAAAACGATGTAGATATTATCATTTTGGTGATAGTCAAATGAAGTTTCAAAACCTTTTGAACAATCATCAACATTTGTAGCGACGAAGTTGGCATATTCTTCAATGGAGTGCATGTCTGCAAGTATTTTTTTTGTAACACTTACCAAGTCATCTTTCTTTTTTTGCCCAAAAAGATTTTTTATGAAGCCGAGCATCTTTGTCCTTTTTTTGCTAACTATTTATTCAACAAACATTATATAACAAACAGCTTGACATTTGACAGATAAACGGATGCTGAAAATGTTCATTTAAGTGGTTAAAATATGACAAATTGCAATATTTTTACTGTTTTCTATCTAAAATCTTTTTCTCGTTCCCATCGTCCCCGATGGGAATGCAGACTAGAATTTTGCATCACCAGAACCTCTCGATCTCTATGAGTCCATCGATTCCCTCATAATTTCTGGCACTGGAGTATCTCCAATGTTTTGCCTCATCCACATAGCCTCTTTTAACAGGGTTCTGATGGATATAGTTTATCTTGTTTATCATCATAGCATCTGTTTGTATAAGTTTGGGTTGGGTGCCTTCCTGCCATATCTGATAGCTTGCTGTAGTCTTATGTGCTTTCTTATAAAAAGCAAACTGTTCGAGTAATGTTGTAGCATTTTCTTTTTGAAGCAGCTTTAGTATCTCTTTGGCGGTAAATGATTTAAAATGCTTCATACTTCTTGCGATATCATCACTGCCGGCTATCAAGTGCATATGGTTTTCAAGAATGACATAAGCGTAAAGTTTGAGATTCTCTTCTGTTTGCAGATATCTTAGGCTGTCAAGAATGATATCTACGCTTTCCGGTCTTGTAAATACAGGAAGCCAGTTGAGTATCGTACAGGTAAAGAAATGAGGATGTGTTGTTTCATAAATTTTGTAGCGACTTCTTCCCATTTGTTTATTGTATCTTATTTTTGTTTATGGTGTTATGTGCGACTGACCTTGGGGTATGCATTCCCATCGGGGACGATGGGAACGAGGGAACGGTTGAGTATAGCTAATAAGTTATACCGCTAGGGAACTTATTAGCTACTATGTTTTGTTAGCAAGCTTACTTAGTATTGGATTCGTAAGTGTTTCTGAATGCCAATGTGCTCGTAAACATTTAAATGCAAAATCAACTAATTCTTTGCATTCATCTTTTGTGATTTGTTCAGATGGAAGCAAAAATTCTTTATTTTTAGCATCTACATATGTAGCTAAGTTCTTTTTTTCAAAAAAACTGCCAACTGAAATGTTAGCTTTTTTTAACCATTCCACATCACTATTGTTTTGTAGGTCAGTTTCCAAACCAAACATATAGTAATGAAAGTTTTGAGATGTAATTTTTTTTGTATGATTATAGAAGCGTTTTTTTAATTTCTTCCAATCAATAGTTTCACCTAACTCAATTTTTGCAATAGCCCCAACTATAATTGGAATTTTCCCTAATTCTTCAAAACAAAAATAAGCAAGGAGATAAGCTCTGCTGAACATTTCATGGTCAAGTAACAGCTTGGCTTCTTTTTGCAAATTCTCTGCGTTGTCAAATATTGCTATACGAAGTGAATGTAATTCTTTAATTGTTAAATTTTCCATAAATGTCCAGCTAACTATTTATTAGAGGAACACAATATCCTCTATCCCCTTTATTGAAGTGTTAGTAGTATATAAAAAATATCCGGCTATTTTAATAAATATTACAATTTATCATATTTTTTTATTTTTCCTCGTACCCAAGCCGGAACTTAGGTACGAGGGAAATATACTGTCGTTAGAGAACAGCGCTAACGGTATACCGCCATTTATGCTTATTGATCTGCACCGTAAAACCGTGACCTTCAAGCACTTCTTTCAGTACGCTCGGCTCATAAAAATTGGCAGGTTCCCCGAAGAGTTTTTCCATCCGGCAGATGCTTTTGCCCAAAAACGTGCCTTTGTCAAAATCGTAGATAAAAAGCCTTCCGCCGTTTTTGAGTACCCGCACGACCTCTTTGAATGCGGCGTCGGGGTTGTTGAAATGGTGCAGCGACTCCCCCATGAAAACCGCATCAAAACTCTCTTTTTCAAACGGCAGGGCTTCCGCGATCCCTACGTGTACCTCCAGATAGGGCGGCGCGTATTTGAGCATCCCCTCGGCCGGGTCTAGAGCTGTATACTTCAGCGTGTCGTTGCACCTGTAGGCGAACTCGCTCATCACTCCCGTGCCCGCCCCGATATCCAAAACGCTCTCTTTGTCGGTAAAACCCCGCAAAAATACACACAGGTCGTCCAATATGGGTTTGGAGTATACCAGCGAGCCCAAATGTTTAAATATAAACCCCAGATTGTTAAAAGACATCATAACTCCTTCCCTCATCCCCAAGCTCCGGCTTGAGGATGCGTGCGCACATATCGGTTTTGACCAAAACTTTTCAGCATTCAGCAATCCTTTTTCCTCTTTATGACCTCCGACTCGGGCGACGAGAGGAAATTTTTACTTTTCTTCTGTCGGGAGCAAAAGATGCTTTGATGTGTTAATATGGTAGCATTATTGATGTAGTATAATAAAAGTATTTATCTATTTTGCTAAATATAAAATCAGAAAAGGACTTTTGATGAAAAACCTCATGATCTTAAATCACCAACCCTATGACGGCACCGATGTAACATGGAATGCTTTGCGTCTGGCCAAAACCCTACATGAAAGAGGGGAGATTGTTAAAATATTTTTAATGAATGATGCTGTTGATTTGGTGCGTGATGTGACAAAAAAACCTGAGTCGTATGAGTATGATTTGGTTGAGATGCTTAAGAGTCTTTACAATAGCGGTGTTGATCTTAGCGTTTGCGGAACATGTATTACTCGCTGCGGCATTAATAAAAATAAGCCGTATTTCAATGATGAAATAAAGGGAACTATGAGTAAACTCGCTGAGTGGGTAATGGAGTGCGATAAGGTATTGACATTCTAAATTTCTCTTGCTGCAAGGTTCCTGTTTGGGGACGAGAGAATGTGTGGAGTCCCATGGTCCTGCCATAAAAGAATTTCTGTATAATACGCAAAACAGAGTTCAAAAGGAGGGCATGATGGATAAAACGGATATACTCGAAGCCCTCAAACACTCCAATGTCTTTCTCACCGGCGGGGCCGGGGTAGGGAAAAGCTATATTACCAATGAAGTCATCAGCGACTACCGTAAGCGCGGCAAGCAGGTTGTTGCGCTTGGTTCTACCGGTGTGAGTGCAGTAAATATCGGGGGTTTTACGGTACACAGTTTTTTTGATTTTGGTATTGCCGGTAATTTTGAAGAGCTTTTGGTCCATGATAAGCGGGCCAAAAAGCGCCTTGCTGATCTTAAAAAAGTGCTTCAGGCCACGGATCTTGTCATTATCGATGAAATTTCGATGGTGAGTGCGGATTTGTTAGATATGGTCGCCTATAGACTTAACCATTTTGGTTATTTGGGGAAATTGCTTTTTGTGGGGGATTTTTTCCAGCTTCCTCCTGTGCAGAAATCAGCTTCCAATCATCTTTTTGGTGACAGGCTTTATGCTTTTGAGAGCAATGCGTGGGAAGCTTTTGCGTTAAAGGTCATTGAACTTACCCAAATGAAGCGTACCCATGATGCAGAGTTTACCCATATTTTAAATAAGGTACGATGCGGCATATGTGATGATGAGGTCATTCTCTACATGCAAAGACTTTGGAACACCCAAATTTCAGATAAAGATTCTACCTATCTTTTTGGACGCAACCTTGAAGCCGAACGGACCAATAGAGCCAAGATTAATGAACTTGATACAGAAGAGACGATCCTTTTTGCCAATTTGGAGATGTTTCAAAAAGTACATGAAAAGAAGCTCTCAGGATGGAAAAATTTGCTTCCTGTTTCTGAGTATCTCACTCTTAAAGAAGGCGTTCCTGTACTTTTTACGGTAAACAAATGGGGAAAATTCGTCAACGGGGAGCGCGGTATTTTGCGAAAGATAGCAGACGAATATCTCATTGTCGAAAAAGAAGAAGGCTGTGTTCGGGTAGAACGTCATGACTTTGACCTGTTGGATATAGCAGTCAGGGAGGACGGTGGAGTTGAAGCGGTCTCTTTGGCCACACTTTCACAGTTTCCTTTAAAACTGGCCTATGCGGTAACGATACACAAAAGTCAAGGCATGAGCATCAATAATCTGGTTTGCAATGTAGACAATATCTTTGCGCCCAGTCAGTTTTATGTAGCAATCTCACGCGCAATAGATCCTAAAAAACTGCGTATTGATTTTAATAAAGGCGACTTGACGCATTATCTTAAGCGGGTGATTCATGTCGATAAAAGAGTGGCGGAATACTACGATAAAATTTCTAAAAACTAGAGAAAATATCATTTTACAGATTTAAAAGTATTTTTTAATTTTATCAATCAATTTTTCTTTTGTTGTGATCTCTTCTTCTGTGTGATCTGTAAAGTAGTGTTCGGGGAGTTTATTTTCTTTTGATCCGTCCACATTGATAACATTGAGCTCCGGGTGGATCAGCTCTCGAAGCTGCCTTTGAACGACCATCTTGGTTGTCATCAGACTCATGCTGCATCCGTGGCATGTGCCGGTGAGTTCTATGTAGACCGTGCCGTCACTTACCCCCAGTAACTTTATGGCCCCTCCGTGAGAATTCACATACATATTTACTTTTGGCAGATTGATCTTTACCGCGTGATATATCTCTTCGTCTGAAAATGGTATCATAGTGATTATCCTTTGTTATAAATATATTAATTTTTTATAATATAAATTGTTTTTCCTTAAAAAGGATTAAATTACTCCTATTTAATCTTTTTGAGCCTTAAACTTAAAAAAAATCCGATCAGCAGCAGCGTGATGGTCAGGAGATATATCACGGTATAACTCTCTACAAATTTAAGAATGACCCCTCCCAGAATAGGAAAGAAAAGCCCAATTGAAGTGATATTGGTCTGAATAGCGGTGTAAACCGGCCGTTTTTCTTCGGGAGCAATCTCTATAACCAAATTCATACCGCTGTTGTTGAATCCATCCAAAGCTACGCCGAACAATAAAAAGATGAGAGCATAACCATAAGCGTCTTTTGCAAAAAGAGCAATAACAAAAGCGATAATGATAAATAAAAAACTAAGTGAAAGCATTTTTTCGTAGTTGTCAATGCGTGTCCACAATAAACTGCTTCCTATGATGCTTCCAAGCATTTGTACCGTGATGAAGCCGCCTAGCATCCATCCGGTCAAGGTAAAGGAGTTGTTGGCATTTAAAATGACAAAAGGCATGGCTAAAAGATAACTGAAACTCAAAAAAATGACGATGATTTGCTGCTGAAGTCTTGCATCACTCTTTAAGAGAAGTTTGGAATTTTTCATAAAAATCTTAAAACTTTTTTCTTTTACGGAAACATTTTGTTTTATCGGCTCTTCTATGGTCGAAAACACAACAAAGCCTATTGCCATAAGCAGGCTGCTTACGATAAAAAGATAAGCGTAATTAAGCGGCGCATCAAAATGGTGAAGCACATATCCGGCAACACCTCCGCTTATGATGGAGGCTACAGAGCCTGCAATCTGCCTGTGCGCCATGCTTTTACCGCGATATGTTTTTGAAAAAAGCTTCGCTTGAAGTTCTTTAAAATAGATGGCGCCAAATCCTGCCGTAAACGAAAAGAAAAAGAGTCCAACCCCGATAAAAAACAGCGTCAAAGGTTTGTTAGTTTCCCCAAAGAGAAAAATGCTTACCCCTATCATCAGCCATGAAAGGAATCTAAAGAAAAATACTTTGCTTAGATAAGGCAAAACACGCTGATAGGCTTGCGCATGAAAGGCTGCATAAAGCTGTATCACTATAGCCCCGCCACGAAGCAGGGAAGCAAAAATCCCTACGATGATAACGCTGTCGCTGAAATGATGCACCATCAGCGGTAAAATCGTAGAGGGTTCGGCTATCGTGATGGCAAGCGAAAGAAAAAATGCATGAATCACATTTTTATAATTATTTTTAGGGTCATCAAGTTTGAACATTATCTGCCGTTTTTATAGAATTGTCATATCAGTGTGCCGAACACGTGCCGTTGCTGTTTATTTTTTCCAATTTTCCTTGAATAAAAAGCATCACGCTCTCTTGAACGTTTTGAGAAATATTGTCAAAGTAAAGGTCAAGCCCGGCCTGCGCAAAGCCCTGAGCAGGCGATCCGCCTATGCCGCTGACGATTAAGGCATCGGGATGGAGGCTCATGATATTGGCCACTGCGTTGCCGCATTCGCCTCCGCTATGGCCAGGGTTTTGAACGACCTCCACCTCTTTAATCTTTTGATCCTCCAATGTAATGATCGTATAGAATTTTGCTTTGCCAAAATGGGCACCTCGTTTGCTAAGGTATCCCATGTTTTCGTCTGTGGGAAAAATCAGTTTCATTTTGTCTCCTTGTGTGAATGTTTATTTTCATGATGTTTTATGATATCGGCCATTTGTGCTTCGTCAAGCAGGGTTAAAGAATTTTCTTCAAAATTTTTCAATACTTCCTCGAGGGTAATGCGCTCAAACCCCGAATGATAAATCTTTATGCCTTCTTGTGTTTTTAGTAACTTATAAGGCATCATTCCCATTTGCTGTATGATAAGCGTATCGGCACCTTCGTCTGTAAGCCATTGTACAACGGCTTGTCCGCCCTCTGCACTGTTTTGTTTTATGGATATTTCTCCGTCTTGGATAAATGCAAACCATTTTGCTTTCCCAAAAAGCGGTGCAACGGCAGGATTTTCTTTGTTTGTTTTGACCGGTATGGCAATTTTCATCGTTTGTCCTTCTTTTTGTTTGGGGAATTCATTTCTTTGTGAAATGATAATGGCTTTACCATTGAGGAGGGCATCTGCTACTTTTTTGTGTGCACCTACCAATATCCTTGAAAATGTAGTTCTTGAAATCCCCATGCGTTCTGCGCATTCTTGCTGATATAAATTTTCATAATCACTTAGTCGTATCGCTTCCATTTCGTCATGTTCAAGTATGGTTTTTTCAATGCATTTGGTTTCTATCCCGCAAGGTTTAAAGCATACTTTGTTATGATTTTTTTCGATATTCCGTATAATTTTTTTCCGGCCCAGTAACATTTGGGAAACTCCTCGTCTTTAATTCGCCTTTGACAAAAACTATTATAACGGACATATGTTCAAAAGTCAAGTTTTTTGTTTTTACAATAGCTGTATTTAACACGATTGCAATGCGGCAGGCGAGTGTTATCGGGTAACAATAGACACATAACCTGCCTGTCTGATATGAAGGTATCTGCTGTGAATGGCTACAATATCGCCATCAAGTTCAAGCAGGTTGTACTCATATTCAAGGTCTATCCGCATCTCTTTTTTTACTTCGCCATAAAAACTTCCCAGTTTTTTGATGAATTTAAAAGGTGTAAAAATAAAAAAACGTTTAGAACTTAGCAGCATAAACGGTGTCATTATGAGATGAACAGGCAAAAGAAAAATAACAGCAAGCAGATATTTCAAAAGACCTTTTTCCAGAATGCCAAAACGCAGTGTCTCAGAAAGAAAGATGTGCTGAAGATCACCCATATTTCCGGCGGAAAAAAGAAAAAGTTCATCGTTGAGTGTAAAGATTTGATGCTTCTCAATTTTAGGCTTTTTGCCATCTGCAAGCAGCTCCAGGACTGTCTGGATTTTTGGTGTACGGTGCAGTTTGGCAACAACATTGAAAGAGCCTATGGGATTAAGGATAAAGACGGGCAAATGATTTAAAGAGTGAAGCTTTTTGAGTACTCTTCGGATCGTTCCGTCGCCTCCGTTGATAATGATATAAGCATATTGCTCTATGGTGCGGCAATTTGCAAGAGAGGATTCTTGTATGGATGTGATTTCAAGAGCAGGGTGATAAAGTTTTCCTCCCACCGAAAGAATTTTCATAAGTTAACCTTTTGTGATGTTTTGCGAAAATTAGGGCTTGTTTTATTCTCCGCAAACAGCCGAAATTCTTTGATATTGGCTATAATTATAGCCATGATACTTGAAAATGAAGATGCGTTGGATCACTATATTATTTGTCGCAAATGCCATACATTGCATGAAGAGATACCTATACGTGACGGCACAAAAGCATGTTGCAGCGAATGCGGAGGAGTATTGTACAAATACGACAGCAGGCTCACAGAACATGGCTTGGCGTTAAGTGTCAGCGGACTTATTATGTTTGTTTTGGCCAACATTTTTCCTTTAGTTAAGATAGAAATACTCGGACATGAGCAATTTATTACAATTTCAAAAACTATTTTAAGCCTTTTTGAGAGCGGTTTTTATCTTGTGGGCCTCATTTGTGCTTTTCTTATTTTTGTCTTTCCTTTGATGATATTTTTGATTTACAGTACTCTTTTTGTTTTGCTTAAACTAGAAAGAGGAGAAAAAACGATCAAGGAGCTGCTTGTTTTGCTGTCCCGTATTTTGCCATGGAGCATGAGCGATATATTTTTTGTCAGTATTTTGGTGGCATTGGTTAAGCTTATCGGGTACGCGCAGATACATATAGGGGTTTCTTTTTGGGCGCTGATAGGTTTTGTGGTGCTGGATCTGTATATCACAAAAAACTTGCACATTTACGAGATATGGATGTTGCGAAAACGTACTTTTTCCAAAGAGAGAAGCAATGATAGAGATTGATGAAAAGAAGCTTATCAGATGTCCGGTTTGTGAAGCGGTCAATATTGACAGAGGAACAAACAGTTCTTGCCGCCGCTGCGGATGCACGATCTATAGGCACCAAAAATTTACGACACAAAAAAGCTGGGCATATCTTATAACGGCTATTGTCGCATACATTCCCGCCAATCTTTATCCGATGCTTATTACCAAACAATTCGGATCAGGAGAGAGCAGCACGATTTTGGGCGGCATTGTAATGCTGTGGGAACACGGTTCGTATCCCATCGCTATGGTGATCTTTGTTGCTTCTATTGTTATTCCTGTTTTAAAATTTCTTATTTTAATTTATCTGCTTGTTAGTGTAAAATACCCTTTGGGAAAAGATAAAAAGATCAATAAGCATAAAATGTATTTTTTAACAGAAGCAGTAGGTCCGTGGTCCATGATCGATGTATTTGTTGTTGCTATACTTGCAGCACTTATACACCTTGCCAATATTCAGATCATCGCCGGAACCGCTGCAACCGCATTTGCGCTCTCTGTGTTTTTTACACTTTTGGCTGCCCATGCATTTGATGAACGATTGATTGAAGGAAGAAGTTAAGTGCATAGAATGATAGTGCCGGAATTTGGAGTCAAAAGAATAAAGGAAAAAAGATAGATGCCAAAACAGATACCCGTAATAGAAGAGTCAACAAAATTTAATTTTATCACCTCCATATGGATTGTTCCATTTGTTGCATTGCTTATAGCCGGCTGGCTGGCATTTCAATATTTTGCTCAACTGGGTCCGGAGATTAGGATTATTTTTCCTAAAAATGAAGGTTTGCAAGCCGGACAAAGTCAAATAAAATACAGAGATGTGCCAATAGGCACCGTAAAGAAGATCGAATTGCAAGAAGATGGGGACGGAGTAGTTGTTGTTGCAAGAATGGATAAAAATATTAAAAAATATCTTGATGGCGATACAAAATTTTGGATTGTAAAGCCAGAAGTGGGTTTAGGAGGAGTAAGCGGACTAGACACTTTGATTTCCGGGACTTATATCAAAATGCATAGAGGCAAAGAGGCAACAACAAAAAGGAGATTCAAAGATAAATTTGAAGGACTTAGCCGTGCCTACAAACAAACAGGTGAAGGAGAATTTTTTCAACTCAATGCCCCCTTTTCGTATAATATAACCAAGGGTACTCCGGTTTATTTTAAAAATATTGAAGTGGGCCAAGTGGAGCATGTGACTATTGCGCTTGATGGCAATTCAATTGATTTTGTTGTTTTTATTGAAAATCAATACGCCGCTTATGTGCATGAAGATTCAAAATTCTGGGTGATGAGTGCTTTTGATGTAGATTTTTCCAATGGAAGACTGGACGTCAATATCGCTCCGGTAACCCACTTGATTCATGGAGGCATTGCTTTTTCTTCCATGGGAAAAAATACAGAAGACAAAGTAAGGGATAAGTTTATTTTTCCTCTTTATAAAAATTACAGTATGGCCCAAAACAAGACGGGAAAGGGCGGTAAATCACGCAATATGTTTAAAATTTTTGTTGAAAAATCCATTGCCAAGCTGAAAGCAAATGCTTCGGTTCGTTATGACGGTTTTGATGTGGGGGAGGTCAAAGAGGTAAAGACATCTTACGACGCCCAAACGCACAAGATGACCGGAAGTGTTTTGCTGCAGATTGATACTTCGTTTTTTGAAGACGAAAAAGATCAAAATCTTTCAGGAAAGAACAATTTTTATAAGGCAGTAGAAGAGGGTTTGCGTGCAAAAATTACATCGTCAGATCCGTTGACGGGAATGCTTTATGTGGATTTGATTTTTGAAAAAAATGCGACCAATCAAAAAATAATACAAAAAGAGCATTATGCGGTATTGCCTACGGTAGAGCCTGATGATTCAGACATCATAGGTTCGGTGCAAAATGTATTGGCAAAACTTAATGCTTTGCCGTTAGAAAAATTGCTTACATCAGTTAACAATGTTGTTGATGATAATGCTGAGCCTTTACATCAAGTGATGGTTGATCTTCAAAAAACGGTAAGCAATCTCAATGCGATGACAGACCAAAAATCGTTCAAAGCAATGCCTGATGAACTCACACAAACAATGCAAGAACTCACCAGAACCCTTAAGGCTACCAGACAGCTGGTGAAGGGATACGATAAGGATTCACTGCTAACGCAGCAGATCGCACAGACGTTGAAAGTGGTAGCGGAAACATCTAAAGAGATGCAAGAGTTTATAAGAATGCTAAACAGAAAGCCTACCTCAATGATATTTGGAGACAAATAATGAAAGAAATAGTTATAAAAAGATCAGTATGGTTTGCGGTGATACTAATGATGATGCATGGATGTGTGACAACGGGCAGTTATTATGTTCTCTCAACGGTACCCTCACCTGCAGCAACGTATATGCAAAACAAAAAAACAATAGGTATTGAAAAGATAAGTGTTCCCAAATATCTTTTTAAAAGAGAGATAGCGATAGCCAAATCAAACAGTGAAGTGGTTTTTTTGAACGACGGCACATGGGCAGAGGATATGAATGAAGGTTTGACACATCGGCTTATCGGTTTCATCCAAAAAAAGTTTCACCAGCCTCAAGTTTACGCCTATCCATGGGGGGTAGATACGCAGCCAAACATTAAAGTACGGGTACAAATTACACGCTATATCGCGCAAGGGAATTTTGTATACCTTGATGCCAATTGGCACATTGAAGATTTGCAAACACACAAAAGTGATGCGCAATTGTTTAGTGTTAGCGTCCCGACAAAACATGATACTAAAAATATAGTAGATGCGATGGATAAAGCATTTGGAAAACTTGAAGAGGATATTGCAAAGGGTATTCATCGCTTTTAATTTTTTAATATCCGATAAATAAAAAACTATATTTATCGACCCCGCTGCGGGATCTCTGTCGTGGGTAAAGAATAAATTTTATAGTTATGTTACAATAACGTCCGTATGGAATTTAAATGAAGGAATTAAATGTCGCTTTTAAATCTATTCAAAATTATTTGTTTATCTTTTTTTGTATTGACTGTTGCGGCACCGGGTGCAAATAAGGATTTTAAAATATATGAGATAGAGTCCGGACAGGTGCTTTATGAGTTGAGCGGGGGCGGACAGCTTACCCGGGAGACAAATCTTACTGTTTCTGGAAAAGCTCGTTTGCGTTTTAAAGAGTGGGGGGCTGTTGCGCTGGTTGAGGAGAGAGGCGCTGTAACGGCGGCTGGAGCGATCAGAGAGAAGCAGGCTTTTCGCAGTTTGGTCAAGCAGGAAAAAGATACAACACTTCACGCCTATTATAAAACTGAAAAAGTTTTGGAACGAAAAAGCAGCAGTAAATACAGTGTCCACGGAGAGGCCCAAATTCGAAATTTGAAAAAAACCGGAACAATGGAAATAGCCGGTTTGTCATGTGATGTATGGGAGGGGCCGGGAATAAAAAAGTGTCTTTACGAAGGAGTGCCCCTTTTGCTTGAAATCCGACTTCACGGTATTGCATATACCAAAAAAGCTTCCGATGTAAATTTTGATATTAATGTTTCAGATGACAAATGTACGGTGCCGGATTTTTCCATAGAAGAATTTGGTCTTATCAGAGGGATTGGTATGACAAAAAACAAACGCAAACCTAAAGAGGTTATTGAGATATTTAAAGATATATTAAAGGGTAATTTTGTGGTCAGCGGGATGGATGTAAACGATACAAATCAAAGCAGTGATAAGACAAAAATAGAATTTCTCAATCGTGTGGGGCAAAGTATGCATGAAAATCAAAAAGAACGTTTGCCTCAATTACTTCTTAGTTTAGAAAAAAGCAGAGAATGCATACAGCGTGTCGAGAGCCTCAGGGAGGCTAACGAATGTATCAGGGAACTTAGAGCTATTAAAAAAGAAATGGGAGAAAAAATGCCTTTTATCTATTTTTGGAATGATAAGGAAGAAAATGCCCACCTTGAGAGAATGGATAAAGAGATTTCAAACTTAAAATCGAGGATGTCATGCATTAGTCGCGCACAAAATATCACAGAACTTTCTGCATGTATGAAATAGTCTTGTGAAATTTTATCGTATTTATATAGAACTTACTAATGTGTGTGGTTTGCATTGCAGTTTTTGTCCTACGAAAAATTTGCCTTCAAAACACATGGATCTCATTTTCTTTGAATCCATCATAGAGCAGGCAAAAGCTTACACAAAAGAGATAGCCTGTCACGTGGTGGGTGATCCGTTGACACTCTCAAATCTTTATGACTATCTGGAAATTATCCATAAGCATGGCCTCAAAGCGATACTTACGACCAGCGGATATTTTCTTAAAAAGCATACATACAATACACTTTTCCATCCGTGCGTAAAGCAGATCAATCTATCGCTTAACAGTTTCAATAAAAATGATACAGCCCTGACATTTGATCAGTATATTGCTCCCATCTTGGATCTATGCGAGGCAAAGCTCAAAAGAACAGAGGAGCTGTTTATCAATCTTCGAATATGGAATCTCGATGAGGCGATGAGTGAGCGCAATTTTAATCAAATGCTTTTTGGGGCTTTTTCTGAACATTTCAATTTTACACTTGATTTGGATGCTGTCTGTCGGGAGCGCCCCAAATCAATTCGTTTGGCCCCCAAGATACGTTTGCATTTTGATACCTATTTTGAGTGGCCCTCTTTGAAGAATCAAAACTATGGAGACGGAACCTGCCAGGGCCTGCAGTCTCATATCGCTATCCTGGCCGGCGGAAAAGTGGTGCCATGCTGTCTTGACTGTGACGGAGTTATGGAGCTGGGAGATCTGCATAAACAGAGTTTGAAAGAGATAGTCAATTCCTCTCGGGCTTTGGAGATAGCTGCAGGCTTCAAGGAGAATAGGGCAACAGAAGAATTGTGTCAAAAATGCAGTTACAAAAAAAGGTTTGAATCTAAAGTATCATTTTTATAAAAACCTTTGCTCCGAAAAAGAGATCGCTTCTGCCACTCTGCCTTCTTCAAAAATTTTTCTTGTCAAGAAGAAGGTCTTTGGAGGTATTAATGGGGAACGATTCTGGTAAATTTCGTTCCTTCGAGTGTAAGATTGTACATGAGTCCTTTTTGGTTAAACACGAATGCAACGATAGGCTTTTCAAAACTAATAGAACTTACATCTTTGCCTGCTCCCCAATCTGCAACAGCAATGGATCCATCAACTCCGGCTTCCCATCCGTTGCTTTTGATAAAATTGTTTAGTGCGCCCTGCGTTACAAAGACGATGATGTAAGAAGTTTTTTGTACTCCAAGCTGAAAACCGACAGAACCTGAAGCTATATTATAATAGTATTTTGATCTGCCATTTACGCGCAACACTCCCTCTCCATATTCGGCACCCACGACAAATCCGCCTTTGTAGACGCCTGGGAAAACAAGATAGCCTTTAGATTGAGCCAAAAACCTTTCGCCGCCTTTTACCTTCTGCGTAAATTGTCTGATTGCTTCATTGGCTTTAGCATCTATCACAGAAGCCGGCTCAGCCATCCCAAAACCGCTCAATAGAACCAATACCGCCATTAGTAACATCGGTTTGAATTGATTAAATCTCATACTCTCGCCTTTTTATTAATTTTTTTTATTATAGCAAAGAAAGATGAATGAACTGTGTATAAGCTAAAGGGATGAGGCTAAAAAATTTTTCTGTCATCCCGAACTTGATTCGGGGGTCAAGATAATGAAATTTTCGTCATTGCAGACTTGACCCTTATCTAGTCTATGATTTAATCAGGACTTTAACTCCAAAAAAGAAAAGTTAAATTTTGCTTTGGACAAATGCATCCATATCGTCAACAATGACTTCAAGTGTTCTTTCGCCGTCAATAACTTTGAGTAAATTTTTCTCTGTGTAGAAAGCTTGAATTTGTGCCAAGGGATCTGTATAGATTTTCATTCTATCATAAAAAACTTCTACGCTGTCATCGCTTCTTACAACCTCAGCTTCAGCAGCACGTCCGAGGATTCTTTCTTTGGCAATCTCTTCGCTTACCCTTACTTCTATAACAGAACTAAGTTCTATTTCATGGTTTCCGGCAAGAATTTCATCCAGTGCCGTCATCTGCTCCACGCTTCTAGGATATCCATCAATAAGTACCACATCAACGGGTGCATTGTTGATCGCTGAGATGATGGTGTCGATAATGATATTGAGCGGCACCAAAGCACCTTTGGAAATAAAGCCTTCAATAGTCTTGCCGAGTTCGCTTCCGCTGGCTACTTCTTCCCTGAGCATGTCACCGGTTGAATAGTGTACGATTTTATCTGTATGTTTTTTGGCAATGATGCTGGCGTCTGTTGTCTTGCCCGAACCGGGAGCTCCGATGATGAGAAATAGTTTTTTCATAATATAATCCTTTCTGGTAAAATTGTATCTTTTGTGATTTTGAAACGGAGCCAAAATCTATAGTTTTATATGGCTGCTGTTTGTCTCATTCTTAGCCCTAACTCTTTGAGCTGTTCATTATCGACAGTGCTTGGTGCTTGGGTAAGAAGGCATTGCGCTCTTTGCGTTTTAGGGAATGCAATGACATCTCGGATGCTGTCCGTACCTGCCATGAGCATAATGAGTCTATCAAGTCCCAGTGCAAACCCGCCGTGCGGAGGCGCACCATACTTAAGCGCATCAAGTAAAAAACCAAATTTTTCTTGCGCTTCTTCTTCGCCGATACCTAGAAGTTTGAAGATCTCTGACTGCATTGCTTCTTTGTGGATACGAATAGATCCTCCGCCAAGCTCTGTTCCATTGAGAACAATGTCATACGCAATGGATTCTATCTCTTCGATATCTTCATAATCTAGTGATTTTGGTTGGGTGAACGGATGATGAAGCGCTTTGACTCTGCCGTCTTCAACTTCAAACATGGGGAAGTCAACGACCCACAAGAATTCAAATGTACCTTTGGGGATGATTTCCATCGTTTCTGCAAGATAGATGCGGAAACGGCCCATATAATCAAGCACTAGTTTTTTCTCGCCTGCGCCGAAGAATACAGCATCTCCCACCTCAAGTTCGCATCGGTCTATAATGGCCTGAAGATCCGTATCGGTGAAAAATTTGGCAAGAGGCCCTTTAAGTCCGTCTTCTTTCATCTGGAAATAGCCAAGACCCTGTGCGCCAAATTTGCGTACATAGTCCTCAAAGCCTTTCATTTGGCGTTTTGAAAAGATAGTATCCCCGTTTGGCACCTTGAGCGCTTTGATGCGGTTTTTCTTAGGTGCTTTGGCAATAGCTGAAAAGATTTCATTGTCGCATCTTTCAAAGATATCAATCACATCAACCATGGCCATATCATAACGCATATCCGGTTTGTCTGAACCGTATTTTTCCATTGCATCATGGTGAGTCATACGTTTGAAGGTGCGGGGAATTTCAAATCCGCATTTTGTAAAAACATTGTAGATCAGTTTTTCGGCGATTTGAATCACATCTTCTTGATTGCAGAAGCTCATTTCAACATCTATTTGCGTAAATTCCGGTTGTCTGTCTGCACGAAGATCTTCATCGCGAAAACATTTGGCTATCTGAAAATATCTGTCAAAACCGCTCACCATTAAAAGCTGTTTAAAAAGCTGCGGAGATTGCGGAAGAGCATAAAATTCACCATGATGTACGCGGCTTGGTACGAGATAATCCCTTGCTCCTTCCGGAGTTGATTTGGTGAGAATAGGGGTTTCTACTTCTAGAAAACCTAGTTCGTCAAGCGCATTTCTTGCTGCAATCGTTGCTTTGGATCTCAGTTTGAAAATAGTATAAGACCGTTGGCTTCGCAGTTCAAGATATCGGTGCTTAAGGCGAATCTCTTCATTTACTTTTTCATCCCCGATTTCAAAAGGCATCGGTTTTGAGCGGTTTTCAATGACTAGCTTGTCGACGACCATTTCTATTTTGCCCGTTTTAAGATTTGGATTTTCCAATCCTTCTCCCCTGGGTCTTATCGTGCCTGTAGCGATAAGCACAAACTGGTCTCTGACATCTTCAGCAATTTTGTGGGCCGCAGCATTGTCTGCAGGGTCACAGACAAGCTGCAGTACTTCGTCTTTGTCGCGAAGGTCGATAAATATAACCCCGCCATGGTCTCTGCGGCTGGAAACCCAACCGGCCACGGTAACTACTTCACCATTATGTTGTTCATTGATCTGGGCACAATAATGTGTTCTCACGGAAAATCCTCTAACTTAAGTTTGTTGCGATTATATCGAATAGTTGTTTAGATACAAATTCGGATTCCTCTTGGATGCGAATATACAATAAAAGAACAGAAAAACAAATTTTAAAGTACATTTATGTTACCCTGCTAACAACAATTAAATAAAGTGCATGGAGCAGGATATCTTGAAACCATTAGAGCAGATACAGACTGCAGGGTTTGTGCTTAAGCCAAATACACCGCAGATTAAACCCCTCTACGAGCAGATCAAAAAACAATTTGAAGCAAGAGGAATTGAAGTGTTGATTGCAGAGCGGTCAGCAAAGATGATAGGTATAAAAGGCCTCCCTTTTGAAACGATTTGTGAGAAAGCAGATTTTTTAGTCTCTTTGGGCGGAGATGGAACATTGCTATCTTTAGTTCGCCGAAGTTATGGGCACCACAAGCCGGTTATGGGGATCAATGCAGGCCATTTGGGTTTTTTGGCCGATATCACAATCGATGAAGTAGATGATTTTTTAATTAAAATGCAGCAAGGCAACTATCGTATTGATGAGCGCATGATGATAGAAGGCTACATTAAAACATCCAAAGGAACGAAAAGTTTTTATGCTTTCAACGATGTCGTCATTACGCGCCCTACGATTTCAAAGATGGTAAAAATAGATGCTTCCATTGATGGAGATTGGTTTAACACGTACCGCGGAGACGGACTTATTATCTCCACGCCCACCGGTTCCACCGCATACAATCTTGCAGCGGGCGGACCGGTGATGTATCCCTTAACCAAAGCATTTATCATGACTCCTATTTGTGCGCATTCTTTGCGGCAAAGACCGCTGGTCGTGCCGGCAGATTTTACGATAGAGCTTGCTTCGACCGAAGACAGGGTAGTTGCTATGATAGATGGGCAGGATGCTTATGAAATGCAGCCGGGCGATGTATTGGTTGTCGAAGGCGCAAAGATAGGAGCCAAACTTTTGCACAGAAAAGAGAGGAGTTATTTTGGCGTGCTTCGTGAAAAACTTTTATGGGGGGATAAAAGTTGATCAAGAGATTGTACCTGCGTGAACTTGTCGGTTTTGATGAAGTAGAACTAGAGTTCGATCAAGGCTTGGTGGTTTTGACCGGACCCAGCGGAGCAGGAAAATCCGTTTTGATATCTTCAATACTTTCAAGTTTTGGATACAGCGCTTTAGGGACTGCATCGTTGTGCGAAGTGACACTTCAAAAACCGACGGAACTTCAAAGTGAACTGTATGCGCTTGAAGAGGAAGTAACGCTCAAAACACTTAAAAAGGATAAAGTGCGGTCTTATCTTGATGGTCAAAATATCTCCAAAAAAACATTGGCCGAACTTTTTGCGCCTTATGTGCAGTATCTAAGCGTACGGGACAAGGGCGGTTTTGAATCCGCCGCACTTTTGGGATTGATAGACAGCAGTTTGGACGATAAAAATCCTGTTTTTAAAAAATTACTCAAAGAGTACAAAAAACGTTATGTTTTTTATAAAATTCAAGCAGAGCAGCTTAAAAAAATCAAAGAGAATGAAACAAAACTTGCTGAACGTATCGAATTTGCTGCGTATGAAATAGAAAAAATAGAACGGATCAATCCCCGCATAGACGAGGAAGAAGAACTGATGCAAATCAAACAGCAGCTTTCCAAAATTGACAAGATCAAAGATGCTTTGCAAAATGCAAATGAGCTTTTTGCTTATGAGGCAAGCGTGGAAGAAGCATATCGTTTGCTCAATAAAGATATTTCTTTTTTTTCCGAAGCAATGAATCAGCTAAGGAGTGATTTTGAAGAAGCCCAGGCTTTAACCGATGAGCTTGAAGAGATTGATATAGAGAAGGTTTTAGATAGACTGGGAGATCTGAACGGGCTTAAAAATCGTTATGGTTCCATTCAGGAAGCCCTAAATTACAAGAATCAAAAAAAAGAAGAACTTGCAGGATATAAAAATAGCGAACAAAACAAAAGTGCGCTGGAGTCTTTTTTGGCGAGAGAGTTTTCTGAGTTGCATATGATTGCACAGCAAATTTCGGTGTTGCGCCAAAAAGAGGCCAAAAGTCTTCAAAATGCTTTAGATGTATATTTGCAGGCATTAAAACTGCCTTGCGTTGAATTTATTTTTGACAATACTTTGCTGTGTGAAAACGGTGTTGATCATGCAGACATAATGCTTGGCGGTTCAAAAACAGCTACATTGAGCGGGGGGGAGTTCAATCGTATGCGTTTGGCATTGATGGCGGTTTGTATTGATGAAACCAGACAAGCACAGGGGGTGTTGATTCTTGATGAAATAGATGCAAATGTCAGCGGAGACGAATCGATTGCTATTGCTCAGATGATCGCAAAACTTTCTAAAGCTTATCAGGTATTTGCTATCTCTCATCAGCCGCATCTTTCTGCACAGGCGAGGCAGCATATTTTGGTGACAAAAGAGGGTGCAAAAAGCCGGATAAAAGAACTTGATGAGGAGGAAAGAGTGCAAGAGATTGCCCGTATTATAGGAGGCGAAAATCCCACTCCCCAAGCTCTTGCTTTTGCAAAAAAATTGAGAAATGTCTAGTCGTATTGTTCTTTCAGCATTTTTAAATAGTATTTCAAGTGTGCAAAATAGGTTTGCGCAGCAGAAAAATCTCGCCCGCCTTTAAGATAGGTATTGAAGTCCACCAAAAGGTCCGAAATACCTCCGTTTCCCAGATTTGTCGCAGAACCTTTGAGGCTGTGTGTCAGTCGTTCCATTCGGTTAAAATCCGGTATTTTCATGGCTTCATCAATCAGAGGTATTTGTGCGTCTATTTGGGATATTAATTCGTTGACAAATTCTTTGGCATCCTCTTGCGAGAGACCCATGGCAATAAGCCGCGCATGGTTAAAAGGCGGATAATTAAATTGAGGAAAAGACGTGACCGGTTTAATTCGGATTGAAGGAGAAGGGGCGTTTGTTGTAATTTTTGATTCGTTTTGTCGAGTATTTTGATAACGCTTCCTCTCCCGTTCTTTTTTATAGTTTTTTTCATTTTTGTATTCATTGTAGATAATTAAAATTATTAATAAAATAAATATAAGCAAAGTGCCATAAAAAAACATCACATTCCCCTCTCTTTTCCAGAATAAACTATATCTTATTTCGTTTTACAATAAGGTTCATTTGCGTAAAATAAGCGTTAAATAGGTTATAATTTATCTAAAAATAGGTGACGCATGATAATAGATACACATTGCCATTTGGATGATTCACGGTACAAAGAAGATCTTGAAGAGGTGTTGGAGCGTGCAAAAGACAAAGGCGTTGAGAGATATATCATTCCGGGCGCGGACCCCCAAACATTAGAGCGGGCATTTGAGATCGCCCAAAAATATGAGAATGTTTATTTTGCTGTCGGGATTCATCCGTATGATGCGATGCACTATGATAAGAGCAAACTCGAGCCTTTTGCTTCTCACCCCAAATGTGTAGCTATCGGTGAGTGCGGATTGGATTATTCCAGGCTGCCAGAGGATCAAAAAAAAAGGGAAGCCTATAAAAATTTGCAAAAAGAAGTTTTTACAGATCAAATACTTTGGGCCAAAGCATTGAAAAAACCTTTGATCGTGCATATAAGGGAAGCCGGCACAGATAGTCTGGCGCTGCTTGAGCAGTATGCCGGAGAACAAGGCGGTGTGTTGCACTGCTATAATGCCGATGAACAGCTTTTAAAACTTGCAAAAAGAAATTTTTATTTTGGGATCGGAGGGGTTCTTACTTTTCAAAATGCCCGCAAGCTTATCGAAGTCTATCCTAAGATACCAAAAGAAAGATTGCTGATAGAAACAGATGCGCCTTATCTTACGCCCCATCCGCACAGAGGAGAGAGAAATGAGCCTGCCTATACAACATTTATAGCAGAGAAGATGTCTGCATTGAGTGATCTCCCAAGAGGGGAGATTGAGGCAATTACCACGCAAAACGCTTATCGTCTTTTTGGTATCTAAAATATGTCGATAAAAAAAGGTATCAGTAAAATTATTTTGATTGCAGGGGTGTTTCCTCTGTTTTCTTTTGCTTTTTCTGTTGCTCAAAAGTATCCCAGCTATACCTATGTTTTTTCAGAATTTGGAGTCGATCAGTCTTATGTTTATGATGAGGATTTTGAACGTTTTGTTTTAATGCATGAGAGCCAGATTATGTCGTTTTATCAGTGCTCTCTCAAAAAAGGCAAAAATTTCTTGCCGATGATGAGAGGGTATTTGCTTGAAGATGGCCTTTCGGATCTTTTTGTTTATCTTTCAATGGTCGAGTCAGGCTTTTCTCCTTCTGCCGCTTCGCATAAAAATGCCGTAGGATTGTGGCAATTTATTCCGGCAACGGCAAAACATTACAACCTTGAAGTATGTCAAAGATTTGATGAAAGATGTGATCCGATCAGCTCAACGAATGCGGCCATAGCATATTTGCAAAAACTTCATGATCGGTTTGGCAAATGGTATTTGGCCGCTTTGGCATATAACTGCGGAGAAGGAAGGCTGGCAAAAGCTATCGAAAAGGCCGGCAGCGATGCCTTGCCGATTTTGCTTGATGAGAAAGAAAAATATCTTCCGCCGGAAACACGCGAGTATATCAAGAAAATTCTGCTTGCCGCTATGATAGGAGAAGGACTGGCTTTGGAATTTTCATCAACCAATGGAGGGGTGCTTGAAGTTGAAGTGGAAGGGGGTGCAAAGCTAAGCGAACTGGCAAAACTTCTTGAGATGAAACCCAAAGAGCTGCTTGGCTTAAATCCGCAGTTTAAAAATGAAACAATTCCTTCAGATAGGTTTAGCTATAAGGTGATGATCCCGGAAGAGAAGATGATTCTTTTTTATCTGCGCTATGAATTACCGGAAAAGAAAAATCCCATCAAGCCTTTTATGGTTTCCCACTATGTTGCACTTGGCGAAACACTGGAGGATATAGCTGCAAACTATGAAACGACCGCCGAAGAGATCAAGATTGTCAATCATCTCAGCGAAGAGTATTTATCGGTAGATCAGTTTTTGGTGATCCCTGTGAATCATAAGGTATTTGTCTCCTGTTCTCAAAAAAAGTAAAATGCTTTACTTTTTTTGAGTGATTTTTTTATGCTCCAGACGATCATATAATGCCAATATATTGTGATAATCCTGATGAAAGGCTGTATCTATAAGAAATGCTTCTCCTTTAAGTATGCGTTGGGCTTTTTCGACTTTTTGAGGAGTAAAAACAGCAAACAAAGCCTCTTTGTACTCTTTAAAAAGACAACCTTCTTTTTCCATCCGAATCAATTCTGCAACGATATGCCCCATACGGTCGGATCCAAATTCAAGCAGTATCAGCGCATTTTCAGTATAGCCTAAGAGCAGATACATTTGTGCTTTAAGTTGGGCTAATGTAAAACCATTTTCAAAAATAACACCGATATAATTTCCCACATCCAGTGATTCATCCAGCGGTTCTATGGTATCAAGTATCTCTTCTGGATCATGCTCTGTAAAATGCAATACCATGTCACGGATTTGTTTGCCGGCATTTTTGTTATTGTAGACCAGATCTTCTATCGGATAGACCTCCGATACTCCCGGAATAATGATTTGGCACGAATAAAACCCGAGATAATCATACTCTCTAAGATACATCTCTTTGTCCATGGAATGTAAAATTCCGACGAGGTAGTCAAGTTCATCTTGAGTTGTGGCGCCATCATACGCCCACGGAGTATAGGCAAAACTTTTGCGGGCACTCAAAAAACCAAACCCCAGTTTACCGTTAGAGTCTATAAAGTGTGATTCAAGATTGAAATTGTCTGCAACAAGACTCATATCAAATGTAGGCGTTTCAAACGTATTGAGATTTTCCAGTCCGCGGCCCTGCATGAGCTCAGTCAGTGTTCTCTCAAGCGATACTTCCAAAAGAGGATGTGCACCAAAAGAGACAAATAGGGTTCCGTTGCGAGGATTGATAAGAGAAATGGCGGTGACGGGATATTTTCCTTCCAGCGATGCATCAAGCACTTCTACAATATAGCCCGATTGCCTTAATGCCGCCACATCATGATAAACTTTTTCAAATGAGCTTAGAATGTCTTCCGGGTAAGCGGGGAGCGCGTAACCTTTTTTGATAATCTCCAATTTGACGTAACGTTCGTAGATTTCACTGAGTGCCTGTACTTGGGCTTCTTGTGGTGTATTTCCCGTTGCCAAACCATTGCTTGTATAGAGATTGTTGAGAATATTAAGAGGAAAATAGACCCGCTCTTTGGTTGTATGATTAGTAAAAGGCAATGAGACAATCTTGTCTTCATAGTCGCTGTTGTAGTCTACAAGATCTTCATCATGGAGTTCTTGATGGGGGTCATAGATCTGTCGCAACGTATTATTGAGGCAATCTTTTCCAAAATCAAATGCAACCTGATCGGGATAATAGTTTCGGCCGGGCAGATAAAAGTCGGTAAAAAAATTATTGGTCTGCAGGCGTTCGATATATTCACCTAAAGCGCTTGCCATTGACGCTTCAGAACATATTCCTTTTCCGTTGGAATAGATATGCTTTGGCGCTTCCGCAGAAGAAAGATTGACCCAATAGCAATATTCCAAAGGATGCTTTTCTTCAGAAAAAGTGATTTTGCACCCTGCATCTGCCAAAACAGCTTTCATTTTTGCAATTGATTGCTCCAGAGGCGCATTTTTTGATAAAAGGTTCATGGGTATATTTCTTCTTTTAAATTTAATTGCAGAGTATAGCCGAAAATAGCCAAAACTTTTTGGATGATAGCCAAGGATGTAATATCTTCTCAAAGTATTGCATAAGCGCATAAAATTTATTTCTTACGTGATATAATCAATAAAGCAAGAAAGTAGAAAGTGCACAAAATATGATCGGGTGATTTTGGTTTTAGAGAGAATAAAGAGGGAAGCAAGTTGAAAAAAATTATAAAAATTGTGTTGTATGTTCTGGCGGGTGTGGCCGGTATATTTGCTTTTTACGCTGCATATAACGCGATCAACAAACCTAAAATTCCTGAAAATTTCGCTTACGGAAACGGAAGGATCGAAGCGGCACAAATCAATCTTGCACCAAAAGTTTCGGGCAGATTGCTTGAAATCTACGTAGAAGAGGGCGATATCGTCGAAAAGGGTCAAATGCTTGCAAGGCTTGATACGACGGAGCTTGAGGCCAGATGGGAAGTGGCAAGCGCTCAGATAAAACAGGCAGAACAAAACAAAAATCGCACAATGGCGATTGTAGAGCAAAAAAAAAGCGAATTGGCATTGGCGCAGGAGAATCACAAAAGAGGCGAATCTCTTTATCAAAGCAAAAGCATTTCATTGCTCCAGTATCAGCAATATGAAACCGCTTATAAAATTGCATTGGCAAATCTCAAATCGGCCGAAGCAGACGTAGAAGCGTCCCATGCGGCCATAGAAGCTGCCCGGGCTCAAGCGCAGGCCATTAGGGTCACTATCGATGACAGTACGCTTTATGCGCCAAAAAAAGGAAGAGTATTATACAAGTTGTTACAGCCCGGAGAAGTGGTCGCAGGCGGCCAAAGAGTGTTGGTGATCCTTGATTTGCTTGATACGTTTATGACCATTTTTTTGCCCACGGCCCAAGCAGGCGTTATAAACTATGATTCGGAAGCAAGAATCGTGCTGGATGCGTTTCCCCGTATCGCGATTCCGGCAAAAGTAACATTTATATCGCCTCAAGCACAATTTACTCCCAAGCAGATAGAAACACAAAATGAACGAGAAAAGCTGATGTTTAGAGTAAAGGTGGCGATCGATAGCGATTTGCTAAAAGAGCATATCGACAAGATCAAAACCGGATTGCCCGGGGTTGCGTATATCCGTATCGATCAGACGATTCCTTGGCCGGAACAACTCCGCAATGTGCCAAAAAGCTATAGAGAAGATTCTCGTTAAAATGGATGCCATCGCCAAAATAACAAATTTGTCTCACGTCTACGGCAAAACAACAGCCCTCGATGCCATTACATTAGAAATCCCTTCAAACTGTACGGTGGGATTTATCGGGCCGGACGGTGTAGGAAAATCTACGTTACTATCGATCATCGCAGGTGTTCGCAAGGTTCAAGCAGGAAAAGTGGAGGTTCTGGGGGGAGACATCGATAAGGCCGCATACCGCAGCAGTATCCACCCCAAAATAGCGTATATGCCCCAAGGGTTGGGTAAAAATCTTTATATGTCGCTTTCGGTATATGAAAATATCGAATTTTTCGGGCGGCTGTTTAAGCAGGATCGCAGCGAGAGACAAATAAGAATTCATGAACTTTTAAAGGGTATCGGGCTTTTGGAGTTTAAAGACAGGCCCGCAGGAAAGCTTTCAGGCGGAATGAAGCAAAAACTCGGGCTTTGCTGTGCATTGATCCATGATCCCGATCTGCTCATCTTGGATGAGCCTACAACCGGGATCGATCCGTTATCCAGAAGGCAATTTTGGCAGATTGTAGATCAAATCAGGCATATACGGAAAAACATGAGCGTGTTGGTTGCAACGGCATATATGCAGGAAGCACAGGAGTTTGATCATATTGTTGCGATGAACGAGGGCAAAATACTTGCAAGCGGTACACCTGAAGACATAATGTGCCAGACCGGCACAAAGAATTTGGACTCGGCCTTCATATATCTGCTGCCAAAAGAGGAAAGAAACAATCACAATGAGTTAAAAATCGTACCGTACCCTCAAACAGATTCGTATGATGCCTATGCGATAGAAGCTGAAAATCTTACGATGAAATTTGGTGATTTTACCGCTGTGGATCACGTGAGCTTTCGGATCAGGGAAGGCGAAATTTTCGGTTTTTTAGGCTCCAACGGATGCGGAAAGACAACCACCATGAAGATGCTTACGGGTTTGCTGAACCCTACTGAGGGAAATATCCGGCTTTTTGGAAAGCCCGTTCAAAAAAACGATATAGAAACAAGAAAAAACGTAGGGTATATGACCCAATCATTTTCGCTTTACGGCGAACTTACGGTGGGGCAAAATATGCTCCTGCATGCCAGGCTGTATCAAATAGACAAACAACTCATCCGCGAAAGAACCCAAGAGATGCTTGCGCGGTTTCATCTTCAAAAATATGAAAATACACTCACTGCCGATTTGCCTTTGGGGTTAAAACAGCGTCTTTCACTGGCTGTCGCGGTAATCCATAAGCCAAAAATGCTGATACTCGATGAGCCTACCTCCGGAGTTGATCCGATCTCAAGAGATCAGTTTTGGCGCTATTTGATCGATCTTTCAAGAAAAGACAATGTTACGATATTTGTTTCTACGCATTTTATGAACGAAGGCGAAAGGTGCGACAGGATTTCCCTGATGCATCAGGGAAAGGTACTGGCAAGCGATGCGCCCTCGGTTTTGGCACAAACAAAAAACAAAGATAGCCTTGAAGAGGCTTTTGTAGAGTATATGTACGATGAGATTGCGCAAGAAGACAGGCCGGGCGAAATGATTGCCATGCAGCAAAGCGCTAAAAAAGAAAAAAATGAGTTTTTTTCTTTGATCAGATTTTTGGGCTATGCTTACCGGGAATCTTTGGAACTGCTGCGCGATCCGATCCGATTGACGTTTGCGCTGATGGGTACGGTGATTTTGATGTTCGTGATGGGATACGGTATCAATATGGATGTTGAAAATTTAAAATTCTCGGTTCTTGACCACGATCAAACACCGCAAAGCAGAGAGTATATCCAGCATATTTCCGGGTCAAGGTATTTCATGGAAGATGAGCCGCTTGTTTCACAAACCCATTTAGATGAAAAGATGAGAAGCGGAAAAATAAGCATAGCGATTGAAATTCCTCCGGATTTTGGGAGAAGTTTGAAAAAAGGCAGCGGAGTTGAAGTGGGCGTTTGGATCGATGGGACAACCGTCTTTAGGGCCGAAACGATCAAAGGCTATATTGAGGGACTTCACGGGGATTATTTGAGGCAATCATCCCAGGCGGATGCTTTTTCGGCGCTTGATATACAGATGCGGTATCGTTATAATCAAGATTTTAAAAGCATATTTTCCATGGTGCCTGCCGTCATCCCGATGTTGCTGATCTTTATCCCTTCCATCTTGATGGCGCTAAGTGTCGTGAGAGAAAAGGAGCTGGGGTCGATTATCAATTTTTATGCTACCCCTGTTACAAGGCTCGAGTTTTTACTGGGCAAACAGCTCCCCTACATTGCGGTAAGCATGATAAGTTTTTTAGGGTTGATTGTATTGGCTGTTTTTGTTTTTGGGGTGCCGATCAAAGGAAATTTTGCCATTTTATTTTTTGCTGCACTTTTGTACGTTACGGCAACAACCGGGATCGGTTTTTTGATGTCCGCTTTTACAAAAACACAGATAGCCGCATTGGGCTCAACGGCGATCCTCACAATGCTTCCAACCATCAGTTTTTCAGGCCTGAAAGATCCTGTCAGTTCGCTTGAGGGGGTCGGGGCAGTGATCGGAAACATTTTTCCTGCGACCTATTTTATCAATGTCAGCAGAGGGATTTTTAGCAAGGATGTAGGATTGTCGGGCCATTATTTTGACTTTGCGGCGCTGTTTGCTGCAATCGTTGTGATCACGGCACTTAGCTTGATCACGCTAAAAAAACAGGAGCGATAATGTTACGAACAATTTTTAACATTTATCATCTGGGGATTAAAGAGCTAAGAACGCTTTTGAGAGATAAAATCATGCTGTTTCTCATCATTCATTCGTTTAGTTTTGCGATATATATCAGTGCTACCGCTTCCTCGACAGAGCTGCATAACGCCCCTATCGCTTTTGTAAACGAAGATCGGTCCATGCTTTCTCAAAAAATAATGGACGCATTTTATAAGCCGAGGTTTCTTCCGCCAAAAACAATTTCGTACAATGAGATGGATAAAGGAATGGATGCGGGTGTCTATACGTTTGTGGTGGTTATCCCAAGCCATTTTGAAAGAGATATCCTAAAAGGCATAAAAACCGAAGTACAGCTGAACATCGATGCGACAAGAATGACGCAAGCAGGCATAGGGGCGGGATACATTCAGCAGATTATAGCCCAAGAGGTCGGCGTTTTTTTAAAAGCACCGTCGCAAAAACCGGAGATTTCTTTGGCGGTGAATTATCAATACAACCCAAATTTGGAAAGCAGCTGGTTTGGAAGCATCAATGAGGTTATCAGCAATATCATGACATTGTCCATATTGCTCTCAGGTGCAGCGCTTATGAGGGAGCGGGAACACGGAACCATTGAGCATCTTTTGGTCATGCCTTTAAGCGCCGTTGAGATTATGCTGGCAAAAGTCTGGTCGATGGGGCTTGTGATTTTGCTGGGGATTGTTCTTTCGTTGAAAATCGTAGTTGAAACCATCCTGCAGGTTCCGTTATCGGGTTCCATGCCGCTTTTTTTGTTCAGTTCGTTTTTGGTTCTTTTTTCTACGTCATCCATAGGTATTTTCATGGGATCTGTTACAAAATCAATGCCGCAGCTGGGGATGATGTTTATTTTGGTTATTTTGCCACTACTTATGCTCTCCGGCGGTGTAACGCCCTATGAGAGCATGCCGGTGAGCTTGCAGTATCTTATGTCTTTATCGCCGACTAGCCATTATATCAATGTCGCACAGGCAATACTGTTTAGAGGAGCCGGATTTGAGATCGTCTGGAAAGATTTGGTTGCCATCTTTTTTATAGGTTTATTCTTTTTTTTATTTTCGCTGCTTGTTTTCAAGAAGAGTTTAAAATCGCAAAGTTGAGAATCAGTACGGTTTAGATAGTATCTTTTTCTTTAAGATCCTTAAAATCGCTTCTTCTTTCTTCAAGCTCCTTTCTGTAAGTCGCATAGTCTCCGTATTCAAAAAAATAGCCATACCTTGAATGTTTGTCTTTGATGTTTTTTGAATGCTTGATGGGGCACCAAAACTGTTCGGTTCGTGCGGCGATCTCTCTGACATAGTAGATAACGCCGTTGAAGTATTCGCAATACCAGCAGTTTATTTTTTCGACTTGATCCAAATAAAAAAGAGTGTATCTGTCCATAACGATATAATCACTTCTTTTTACTTTTGGAATTTTGTATATAGGAAAGCAAATATATTGAAAAATGGTCACAAAGATATCAACCAGAAATGCCGGTATCATCATGGCCCAAATAAAAGGAATGGTTAAAACAGCAAGCATCGAAAACGAAGAAAGATACTCCAATGAACTAATAATTTTAGCTCTTCCTTCATTGATCACTTTTTGCTCAAAGACAGCTTTGCTGTTCTCGATCCTGTAAAAAAAATCTGATTGTTTTTTCTTGAGTTCCGTTTCTAATTCGACTTGCAGCTCTCTGATTTGTTGTGCAATGCCATTAATTTTTTCATTCATATTTAACCTTTTTGATTTAAAACTATTCATGGCGAATAATATTATATTAACTTATCATTTTCTTATGCCTATTTTTGTCATTGGCAACCAAACAGAGTAGAGTATAGCCGAAAATATCCGATTTTTCATTCTTTCATACCAAGAAGCCGCAGAAAGTTATTGTCCCCTATAAAATTTAAGGTACAATATAAGCAGCAATTATAAAAAAGAGGGGTTGTCCGGTTTTAGTTTAGACCTAGACAAAAGAGAGAGGTTACTTTGATTTTAAATAATGGAAATTTAGAGCTAAATCCATTTGAGCTCACTATATTTGAACAATCATACAGTCCAATGGTCATCACAACCCCTTTCCTGGAAGACGATCACCCAAAAATCATATATGTGAATGATGCTTTCACAAAAATGAGTGGCTACACAAAAGAGGAAATTTTAGGCCAAACCCCCAGAATACTCCAGGGCGAAAAAACGGACAAAGAGGTCTTGAAAAGGCTCAAAGAGTGTCTAAAAAATGAAGCGTATTTTGAAGGTAAAACTATAAACTACACCAAGAATAAAGAAGAATATTGGGTGGAGTGGAATATATCGCCGGTTTATGATGAAAATAAAAATTTGATAGCTTTCATTTCCATCCAAAAAGATGTCTCAATCGCCCAGAAACTACTTGATCATATAAAGCTTTTTAAAAAAGCGATTGACCAAAACCATGATTCCATAGCTTTGTTTAATGCAGGGGGAGAGTATATCCATGCCAATGCTTCTTATTTAAAAAGGTGCGGCTATGATATCTCTCAACTTGTGGGGCAAAAAACAAAAATCTTACATTCTGGGGATCATTCAGATAATTTTTATTCTAATTTATGGAAAAAACTTCTCAACAAAGAGTCGGTTGAAGCACTTTTTTGCAATAGAAATTCAAGGGGTGAGATATATTATGAAAAACAAACTATTACTCCTATTGTTAAAAACGAAAGTGTTATAGGATTTGTTTCTATTGGTAAAAATTATGATGAAGAAATGGAAAATAAGCAACAGTTAAATAGAGATCTTTATCTGGACGTGCTCACAAAACTCTTTAATCGAAAAATGCTTGACTTGAAATTAAATGCAGCGGTTGACAGATATGAAACGACAGGTGAAAATTTTTCAATGATGTTTGTGGATCTTGATAATTTCAAGATGGTCAATGACACCATGGGGCATGAAGAGGGAGATGAAGTGCTTAGGCTCATTGCAAAATTTTTAAAACAATATGTCAGAAAAAATGATGATATATTTAGATACGGCGGGGATGAATTTGTGATTTTGCTGTATTCCATAACAGAAGAAAATGCTCAAAAAATAACACAAAAACTCGAAGATCTCTTTGATCTTTCGGATATTAAAAAACGTTATTCGATAGGATTGAGTATTGGGGTTGGCCAATATGAGGGGCAGAGTATTTATGATTTTTTCAAGCAGACAGATAAAAAAATGTATACCAAAAAAAGAGAAAATAAACTTAATTTTTATGGAAATGATTTATAAATAATATAATTTATTTGACTTCAATGCTTTTTTGTTTGCCGAGAAAGAGCAAGAATAAAGAGGTACGGTTTTCGGATTAACGCGAGATAGCATAGATATATTTACATTTAATCCGATTTTGTTTTATTGTTGACGGCGTCAGCGGTCATGATGCTCAAGTATCTCCTTGATAGCCTCTTCGTTTATCTCCTGAATTTCTTCAACTGATCCTTCAAAAGTGAGACTGATGCCTGCAAGCGGGTGATTTGCATCCAATACGGCATAGTCAGAATGAATCTCGGTGACTGTATAGATAAGGATATCCTCGGGAGCATCCTCCATGTATCCGTCTACTTCCATGCCAATAAAGAGATCTTCGGGGAGTTCGCTGAGTGCTTCGGTGACAACCAGGTCTTCTTGATACCCGCCAAATGCTTCAAGCGGAGATAGTGTGACACAAAAGGTGTCCCCTTCTGATTTTCCTTCCAGTTTTTCTTCCAGGGCCGTAAAAATATGTCCATAGCCGCCGTGCAAATAGATAACGGACTCCTGGCCTTCGTTGAGGAGATTGCCTTCGGTATCGGCAAGACGATACTCCAGAGCGACAAGTCTGTTTTTGGTAATAACCATAAGGGTCCTTTTTTTTCAATAAAATTATTATACTGTAAAAATACAGAGGAGGAGAAGTGAACCGGATTTTAGACTGAGCCTGCAAGCTTTTGTTCTCTTGCAATTGCGCAAGAACAAGAGTGCTGCGGCAGGCAGAAAGAGCTTCTGCGCCTTTTACTCATTTTCTTTTTTATTTTTCCAGACAGAGTGTAAAAATGCGATCGTGATTAGCCCTATGCCGATTGTTCCTGTTACGATTTCGCTGATGTGCATTGTGATTTTGGCAAGCATAATGAAGGCCAAAATACCGATGGCATAGTGCGCACCGTGTTCAAGATAACGGAAGGCAGCAAGAGTTTTGTGTGCCACAAAGTAGAGAGTGATGCTACGCACAAACATAGCGCCCACACCAAGTCCTATCATGATGATAAAAATATTACTTGTAAGCGCAAATGCTCCAATGACGCCATCAAAACTAAAACTTGCGTCAAGAACTTCAAGATAGATAAATCCGGCAATTCCGCTCTTAACTGTCTCAGAAGAGAGAAAATGATCGAGCATTCCCAGAAGCGAATGAAGCAGTACGCCATACATAAATGCGAGCAAAACATTAAAATCCTGAGTGATGTGCCCCAATACAATCCCGGTCATAATGGCCATGATCAGTTCGATGTTTGCTACACCCGAAAAGCGTTCCATAACCCTTGAACCCTCGATGAAGGTAACCCATTTTATATCCCGTTCTTCAAAAAAGAAATCTAAAAAAACCATCAATAAAAAAGCACCGCCAAAGGCAAAAATGGTTTTTTCTGTTGATTTTAAAACCGCTTCATACTGTTCAGGCTGATTCATGGCAACATCAAACGTCTCAAAAATTCCCATACCTGTCGCTATTGCAACGATAGCCAAAGGAAAGATAAAACGCATTCCAAAAACAGCAATCGGTATACCAAAAACGATAAATCGTTTTTGCCAGACAGGATCCATTGTGTCGAGCACTTTGGCATTTACTACCGCATTATCAAAAGAAAGCGATATCTCAAGAATAATGAGCAAAAAAGTGATATAAAGAGCAGCGAGACCACCCAAAAAGTAAGCCGCAAAAAGACCTGTTGCCATTATGATAAATGAACCGTAAAAGTAACGCATATATACCCTTTAAAATTGATGTGCAATTGTAGCCAAATTTTTTTATTTTATCGTGCAGACATTGCCCGGTGAGCCAAGTATGCCTTTGGCTGCTGCCTTGTATTTTAAACAAGGAAAGCTAAAGTCAAATAAAGGGATAATAATATCCAATAATACAGCAGAGGCCTTATGAAAAAATTGAATATCATTTTATCTTTATTTGTATTTTTAGTGGCGGTATTTTTAAATACGGGATGCTCTCAAAAATCGAGTATGCATAAGCCAAAAGCCACAAAATTTACAAGTGCCGCACGTCATAAATGGACGATGAAAGAGTATTGCGTATTGGGAAAAAACTATAAGCCCACTTATGTGAGTGTAGGGCAAACGATGAATGGTATCTCAAGTTGGTATGGGCCTGATTTTCACGGAAAAATGACGAGTAATGGCGAAGTGTATAATATGCATGGCCAAACCGCAGCGCACAAAACATGGCCGATGGATACCATGGTAAAAATTAAAAATCTTCAAAATGGAAAAAGCACGATAGCGAGGATCAATGACAGGGGACCGTTTGTGCAAGGCAGGATCATTGATTGCAGTTATGCGGCAGGAAAAGCGATTGGACTTGACAGGATGGGGATTGCCAAAGTGCAAATCAAGGTAGTAGGATTCGCGGGAGAAGTTCAGTCAGATGCTACAATCGCCAGAAATATCAGAGAACACACAGAAGCGCGTGTTGTCATTACCGACTTTGGTATACAAGTCGGAGCATTTAGACGCTTTGAGGGCGCACAGATTTATAAGAAAAAATATGCTCAACTTGACAAACGCTATCAGCCGATCGTTAAACGTTTCGATGATGTAGAGGGTGCCCCACTTTATCGCGTATGGCTGATGGGCTTTAAAACTGAAGATGAGGCTAAAGATTTTATCCTGTGTCATGGTCTTGAGGGTGCGTTTATTGTAAGAAATTAAAAAATATGGAGTGTTCAATGATAGAAATATGTAGAACCACAAAAGAAACCGACATTTGCATAAAGCTTAATATGTATGGGACGGGTCAGTCTAAGATCAATACGGGTGTTGGCTTCTTTGATCATATGCTTGAAGCGTTTGTTAAGCATGCGCATATGGATATGGAAGTATTTTGCAAAGGAGATATTCATATTGATGACCACCACAGTGTTGAAGATGTAGGTATTGCTATAGGCCAAGCACTTCATAAAGCGCTTTATCCTGTGCAAAGCATAGAGCGCTTTGGAAATGCAACGGTAGTGATGGATGAAGCCAGTGTAACATGCGATATGGATATATCAAATCGCGGTTTTCTTTTTTTTGATCTTCCGGTAGGGGGAAAGGTGGGCCAATTTGACGTTGAGCTTGTCGAAGAATTTTTTAGAGCACTTGCGTTTAATGCACCCTTTACGATGCATTTGGTTTACAACCGCGGTAAAAACAAACACCATATTATAGAAGCAGCATTCAAGGCGCTTGCTGTGGCGCTTAGAAGAGCTGCAGCTATCAATGAAAATGCCGGAATCCCAAGCACAAAGGGTGTATTGTGAGTATTGAATTAATTGTTTTGGATGTAGACGGCACAATGACGGACAGCCGTATTACCTACAGTGAAATGGGGGATGAAATTAAATCATTTAACGTAAAAGATGGATTGGCAATTGCCAGTTGGAAAAAATTGGGAAAACAAGTAGCCATCATTACAGGAAGAAGTTCAGCGATTGTTGCGCGCCGCGCAAAAGAGTTGGGCATTGAATATTTTTATCAAGGCGTACACAATAAAAAAGAAATTCTAGAATCGCTTTTGGCCGAACTTCATTTGACAATGGAAAATGTGGCTGCCATAGGAGATGATCTCAATGATTTGCAAATGCTTAAATCTGCTAAAATCTCATTTGTGCCACAGGATGCAAGTGCTTATGTTGACAAAATGGCTACCGTTGTCCTTGGTAAAAAAGGCGGAGATGGCGCTGTTCGCGAAATGATAGAATATCTTATTAAAAAAGAAGGTCTTGAAGCAAAGTATTTGGCATTATGGGAGTAAGATTGGAGTTAGTGCTCCTATTTATAATGGGAGCCATATTGGTATTGACTTTTGGCATAAAAGTAAGTGATATTGATATCAAAAAGCAATTCTCCGGCAAAGAGATTGAATTTACGGATACCACTTTGATCGAAGTTGATATGAAGGCAATGCAAAGTATTGCCCATAGCGGTTATGGTGTTAGAGCGGATGGTGTTTTGATGCTTAATGAGTTAAATTATCACAGCAGCAATTTAGAACGTTTACGTGCAAAAAAAGGCACTTACCGTGATGATAAGATTTTTTTGGACGGTGATGTTTTTGTTCGCCAAAAAGAAGGATTTGAATATAGAGCACAACATGCCGTATATGACAAAGCAATAGAGATACTTGATGTTACTTCGCCTTTTTTTGCCAAAATGAATAAAAACACAATACGGGGGAATTCTATGCGTTATAATTTGCGCCAAAAAGAGGTGCTTGCCAAAGATATCGCAGCTGTGATTTATACTGCAGAAAAGTAATATCATGGTACAATATAGCGATTTTTCTGAAAGGTTTTGCATTGTATTTTTTTAAATGGATACTTTTACTTTGTTTTGGTTTTGCCACTTTTTTAATGGCTGAGAAGATAGAAATTACTTCAGAGTCTATGAATGCGCGGGAGTTGCAAAAAGAGGTTCATTTTATCGGCAATGTTATGATTAAGCAGTCGCAGAGCTGGTTGCATGGAGAGAGAGTGATTGTTTATTTTGACGAAAACAATGAAACCAAAATGTATGAAGCTTCCGGCGGGGTTACTTTTGAACTTAAAAACGAAAAAAATTTTTACAAAGGCAGTGCACAGAAAGTAATCTATTATCCTCAAAAATCCTATTATATGCTTCAGGGTAATGCGGTAATAGATGATTTGCTAAATAAGCGCCGTGTAAATGGCGAGGCGATTACCTTAGATATGATGACGGGTAATGCAGATGTCCAGGGAAGCAAGAAAAAACCTGTGAAATTTATCTTCGATATGGAGGAGAAAAAATGAGTATGCCCCGAATTGTAGAGGCTAAATTTATAAAATCCGCGCAAAGTATTGCAGATAGTCTGCCAGAAGATATGAGTGAGGTTGTTTTTTTGGGGCGATCTAATGTAGGGAAAAGCTCTACGCTTAATTCTCTTACGAACAGAAAAAATTTGGCAAAAAGTTCGGCAACACCGGGAAAAACACAACTAATCAATTTTTTTGAAACACGATACAGATATAACGAAGAAGAGTATCCTGTCCGTTTTGTGGATTTGCCAGGTTTTGGATATGCCAAGGTATCCAAGTCGCTCAAAGAGGTATGGCAGAAAAATCTTGTTGAATTTATTCAGCAGCGTATTTCTATACGTCTTTTTATTCATCTTAGGGATGCGAGACATCCTCATGCAAAAATCGATCATGAGGTGGAAAAGTATATTAAAGAGTTTATAAGACCTGATCAGCGCTATCTTACCGTCTTTACTAAGATTGACAAGCTTAACCAAAAAGAACGGGCAAAGCTCAAAAATGATTTTCCCGGTTGTATTGTGCTGTCCAATCTTAAGACGAAAGGGCACGACAAAGTTCATTTGGAGATATTGCAAACGATATTCGGTATAGAAAAAGAAGGAGTTAAAATTTGATTTCACTTGTAAAAGCAACGCTGGATGATATTCCCCAAATGCAAGCCATGGTAATTGCAGAGGTACAAAAAGGCGTCATTCTTAAGCGAACCGAAGACGAAGTCGCAACGAATATACGTTCGTATGTTTTAGCAAAAGAAGGGGAGAAACTTGTTGGGTATACAGCGTTGCATATCCATTCAAAACGTCTTGCAGAAATTCGCAGCCTCGTTGTTGACCAGCCCTATCGAGGTCAGAAAATAGGACAGCGCATGGTTCAATTTGCTCTGGATGAAGCAAAAGCCTTAAAGGTAGAAGAAGATGTGCTTGCACTAACATATGTGCCGCAATTTTTTGAAAAATTAGGCTTTCATGAAATTAATAAAGAAGCGATCCCGGAACATAAAATTTGGGCAGACTGCATCAAGTGTATACATTTTCCGGTATGCAACGAGGTCGCGCTGATTTATAAATTATCATAAAAGGTTGATGCGTAATATTATGGGCAGATTTTATACAGCCATACAGCATCCCATTCTTTGGACGCTGATTGTTTTGTTTATTGCCTTTTATCCTATGTTTATCTCCATTTATGTTTTTTTGCCTTTGCTGATAGGCGTTATGGGATACCTGTTGCTAGAAGGGATAGAAAAAGGAAAAATAACTTATGTGCTCATTGCATCGCTTTATTATATTAATTTAGAGGTAAACCTCTCTTTGCCTTTTTTCTTAACTTTTATTTCTGCCTTATTGATTTATGTATTATTTTACCCTTATTTGAGACATTTTAGGAGATGTGTTGCGTGCGCGCGAATACTAACCGTGTTGCTTTTGGATGGTTTCTATTTGGGATTTTTGCTTTTTTACGATTTTTTATTTGAAGATACAAGCGTCATTTTGGATTCAATATTGCTCTATTCATTGATAGTAGATCTGCTGATCGTGGTTATATTATGAGATATAAAATTGCATTGGGCGTGTTTTTGCTCTTTTGGGGGGTAATGATAGTTAGATTATATCATGTGAGTATTAAATCAAATTTTTATTATCAAAAGCTTGCCAAAGAAAATATCGAGAGAAAACAATTTATCAAGCCTGTAAGAGGGGAGATAATGGATACCCATGGTAATCTTCTTGCAATGAACCAGATAGGTTTTTCTATCTCCATCGAACCCCATCTAAAAGCACAATCAGCTATGCTGGAGAGTGTTGTTGATACATTGGTTGCCAGTTTTCCCGATCTCAATAAAACGGTTATGATGAAAGTTTATGAAAAAAATAATTCTCCCTATAATCATAAATTTATTAAAGTGGTGGATTTTATCCATTACCCGGACATGATGGGTGCTTATCCTAAACTAAGCCTTATGCCTCAAATCCAAATAGAGGCTGAAACAAAACGTTACTATCCATACGGAAAATATTGTTCACATATTGTGGGCTACACGGGGAGGTCTAATGAAAAAGAAAATAAAGAAGACCCTGTTGTCAATGAGGTAGGCAAGGTGGGCAAAAGCGGATTGGAAAAATATTATAATGATGTTTTGCAGGGTGAACTTGGATATGAAGTCAGTAAAGTAACAGCAACCAATCAGGCAATTGACATTTTAGAAAAAGAAGATCCCAAAGACAATAAAAATCTTAAGCTTAATATTGATATTAATTTACAAAAGATGATCCACGAAGAGTTTGCAGATAAAACAGGCGTTGCCATAGTGATGCGAACCAATGGAGAGGTTCTGGCTGCGGTGAGTTACCCTTCTTTTGATCCCAATCTTTTTGTCGGAGGCATCAGCAGTAAAGACTGGAGAGCGCTTCAGGAAGATCTTGCCCATCCTTTTACCAACAAATTTATACATGGGACCTATCCTCCCGGCTCAACCATAAAAATGGGAATGGCGCTGGCTTTTTCCAAAGCCAAAAAAGGAATTTTGGATACAAGTGAATTTTGCAGCGGACATATCAAATTAGGGACAAGTAATCATAAGTTCAGATGCTGGTCAACATGGGGGCATGGCAGTGTAGATTTACGAAAAGCTATTCGTGAAAGCTGCGATGTTTATTTTTACAACAAGAGTTTAAAGGTAGGCATTGACGCAATGGCAAAATACCTTAGGTCTTTTGGTTTGGGTGTATCTACAGGGGTTGATCTGCCTGATGAATATGCAGGCGTAATTCCGGATAAGGCATGGAAGATGAAACGCTATAAGCAGCCTTGGTATTTAGGCGAGACCGTCATCGCGTCTATAGGCCAGGGGTACGATCTGGTGACGCCATTGCAATTGGTGCGGCATACCAATCTGATCGCGACTTCTAATCTCGTGATACCGCATATTACAAAACAGGTGGACAACAAAGAACTTAATGCAAGCATCACCCCTGTCTCTTTTAACCCGTATTATTTAAGTGAAATCAGAAAAGGTATGTATGATGTCTGCAATACAAGAAAAGGGACAGCATTTTCCGCAATGGGAAGTCTGCCTGTAGTTGTTGCCGGTAAAACGGGAACCTCTCAGGTAACATCCATCCCTCAGGCAGCTGTTAAAAGGCTCAAAGAAGAAGAGTTGGCTTATTTCCATCGATCTCATGCCTGGATCACCACCTATGCCCCCTATGAAGATCCGCAATATATTGTGACTGTACTTGTTGAACATGGCGGACATGGGGGCAGTACAGCCGGACCGATTGCTGCAAACATTTATAGATGGCTTTATAAAAATGGATACTTCAAGAAACAAGAGTAGTTTTTTGTAAACCGTTTAAATATAAAACACCTAAATGTTTTGCAGGGTATTATTGAGAAAAAGTCCTAAAATAATGATCAATCCAATACCTGCTGATTTGTTATAGAGTTTGTTTGCTGTGATAAAAACAAGCAGAAATGTTGCTATGATCATTGTGGCAATGTCAAACATATGGGTCATACCCTCGATAGGCATCGGTTTTGCCAAAGCCGCAGTTCCCAATACAACCGAAGTATTTGCCATATTCGAGCCGATGATATTTCCAATCGCCATATCTACTTTGCCTCTTGCGGCTGCCGAGATACTCACAGCCAGCTCCGGCAAAGAAGTTCCAAATGAAATCATAATAATACCGATAATCCACTCACTAATACCAAAGTTTTTGGCGATTTCGGATGCGCTTTCTATGGTAAAATGGGCGCCGATAATAACCAAAATCAAACCCGCAAACAGCAAAAGGAGCGTTTTTATCCAAGAAAATTGAAGCATATCTATTTCGCTGAGATGCTCTTGTACTATATTTTTGGCATCTTGTGTCAAAAAAAGAAGATATGCTCCCATTAGCAGCAGCAAAAGGATTGCATCAAATCTGGAAATTATTCCATCCAATATCATCAAAAGAAAAATTAATGCGGGCATCAATGCCCATGTGCTGTCTTTTGCAAAAAAGTCTCTGCTGGGGTTTATTTTTTTTGCCACAAGAAATACTGAAGCTAAAACAAGAGTAATGTTGATGATATTGCTTCCTATGACGTTGGAAATGGCAATTTGCGGTTTATTTGTATAGCTTGCAGCGATAGAGGCAGCCATTTCGGGCAAACTGGTTCCAAAAGCAATAAGTGTGGCCCCAATGATAAACTCCGGCATATTGAATTTCAATGCAATGCGTTCACTCTGATTGATGAGTAGCTCGACTCCCCAAATCAAGGAACCCATCGCAATAACGAAAATCAAAAAATTCATTCAGCTTCCTGGGCATCTGTTCTAACAATAAGGCTTGTCGGCAAACCAAAAACTTCGATAAGCTCTTTTTCTTTGGCACGCATTTCTCCCCGGTCGCATTCATGATCGAAGCCAAGCAAATGAAGCAGTCCGTGAATAAAAAGTAAATTCAATTCATCCTGTATGGTGTGGCCATAGAGTTTGGATTTATTTTTAACAAATTCTTCAGAGATAACTATGGAGCCCAAAGGCATTCCCGAAAAGGCATCCTCCAGAGGAAAACTGAGTACGTCAGTGGGGGCATCTTTGCCTCTATGTATTTGATTGAGCGATTGTATCGTGTTGTTATCGGTAATGATAAGTTCTATGTGTTTGGCGGTAAGACTTGCAGCAATCTTCTCCAATATTTCCAATTCAAATGGCAATGATGTTTGGTTCTCTAGGTCTATTAGCATGCTCTAAGTTTACCTGAATCTTGGTAAAATGAGATTAAAAAATAGGATCAAAATGAAAAAGAAAAAAGCAGTATGTATCATTTCCGGAGGCATGGATAGCGCTTTGAGTGCAAAAATTGCCCAAAAAGAAGGGTATGAGATAATTGCTTTGCATTTTAATTATGCGCAACGCACCCAAACCAAAGAGTTGGAATGTTTTAGATATGTTGCCAAAGATATTAATGCTGCATGCTCTTATGAGATAGATTTAAATTTTTTTAAGCAGATAGGTGCTTCGGCATTAACGGATAATAATATTGCCGTGCCTACCGGTGGTTTGCAAGAGGGGGTTCCTGTGACGTATGTGCCTTTTCGAAATGGTATTTTTCTATCCATAGCAACTGCTATAGCAGAAAAACACGGCGCAACTGTTTTGTTTATCGGCGTAGTGGAAGAAGACAGCAGCGGATACCCCGATTGCACTGAGGTATACATAAAGCAGATGCAAAAAGCGATCAATCTGGGAACCAAAAAAGAAACAAACTTAGAGATTAAAATGCCTTTGGTGAGACTTAGCAAAAGCCAGATTGTACAAAAAGCATTGGAGTTGGGCGTACCATTGGAGCACACCTGGAGTTGTTATCAGTCCGAAGAAAAGGCTTGCGGAGTTTGCGATAGTTGTCGATTGCGATTGCGAGGATTTGCAAATGCGGGAGTGACCGATCCCATCAGCTATCAAAGCTAATCCGTATTTTTCAACGCAGGTTGGGGCTAGAAACTAAAGCCCCGTATGACAAATTCAAATTCATAGCGATGTGTTGGATATTTTTCTAGTCCTTCTTCCATGAATTGATCTGCGGTGATCTGTCGATCCCAAAGTCTGTAAGTTAAATCTTTAAACCAAGATTTTTTCTCCGGTGTATCAAGTATGATTCTATCGTATTTTGGATCATCTTTTATTCCTGATGCTACTTCCATCATTTTTTGTTGATAGCGTTCGAGTTTTTCTGGCGTAGGAGCTTTATATGTCTTTTGAATAGTTGAGGCCCCTGAAGGTCCGGAGAGATCTAGACTCGGAGTACAAGCCGTAAAAGCAAATCCTGCCAATGCAGTTATATATAGTTTATAGTTCATTTTTTCTCCTTTGATTATTTTTTGTATTGTAGCCAAATGGACTAAAATCTTTACAGTAAAACCATCTTTTATCTAAAAGATATCGTTTGGTTTTTTGGGTAACATGATTTTGATTGCCGCATTATAGACAGAAAAATTGGCCGCTCTTTAATATTTTACGATAAATTTGCCTTCCGTTCTTTCTTTTATCACGGCATCATGGGGGCCAAATACACCATTCATTGCAATATAAATACCCCATTCGTTTAGATTTTGCATGTATCCCCAAGCCGAGGCAAGGTTGGCAGTGGCTTCGATGGGATCAATTGAAAAAGGCACCATGGATCCTGCAAGAACGATACGTTTTTCCAAATCGGCATCGGCAAGATAGCGTGCGGTAACATCCATAGTATCTGTTCCGTGAACAATAAGTATATCTTCTTCTTTTGCGAGGTTGATGGTTGCAAGCAGCAGGAGTCTGTCCTCGTTGGTTATGTCAAGACTGTCTTTTCCGATAATATTGACTATCTCAAAGTTGCAAAGCCATCGCTTGCTTATTTCTTCTAATGCCAAAGAGCGAGTATCTATTTCAAGTTTTCCGTTAAGAGGATTATAATGTTTATTAAAAGTGCCACCGGTGCTAATAAGCAGTATTTTTTTCTTCATAAGTGATGATTGCCTTGAATTGTTAAATAGTTTATTTTACATTCTATCGCATTCATGGTAAAATAACACCATTAAATTTTTGGAGAAAGCAAAGTATGATAATGAAAGGCAAAAAAGGTGTTATTTTAGGCATCGCAAATAAAAAATCTATCGCTTACGGGATTGCAAAAGCATGTCAAGAGCAGGGCGCCCAGATGGCAATTACATTTCTTAATGAACGATTTGAGCAAAAACTTGCACCCGTTGCCGATGAATTGGAATGCGGGGGAAGATTTTATCCATGTGATGTAAGCAAGCCTGAAGAAATCAAAGCATTAAGAGCATCACTTGAAAAAGAGATGGGACAGATAGATTTTATTGTGCATTCTATTGCCTTTGCACCCAAAGAAGGACTTAGCGGTCGGTTTATGGATATTTCCAAAGAGGCATTTGATGTGGCGATGGATATTTCTGTGTATTCACTTATAGAAGTGGTAAGGGAACTAAAACCTATTCTATCGGGCAACGCTTCAGTATTGACATTGAGTTATTACGGCGGTGTAAAATATATTCCCAACTACAATCTTATGGGTGTCGCCAAAGCAGCATTGGAAATGACAACCAAATATCTTGCCGAAGATTTAGGCAAAGACGGTATTCGTGTCAATGCAATCTCTGCGGGACCTATCAAAACACTTGCCGCTGCGGGTATCGGAGATTTTGGTTTTATGCTCAAATGGAATGCTGCACATTCTCCGCTAAAGCAGAATGTAACGATCGAGCAGGTAGGAAATTCGGGGATGTATCTTCTTTCTGATTTGAGTTCGGGTGTCACGGGTGAAATTCATTATGTGGATGCCGGATTTAACATTATGGGGATGCCGGCAGTTGAATTTGACGAAAACGGAAGACCAAAAATTGCCTGGAATGGAGAGTGAGCTAGGTGAGAGATTCTGATCAATACCTTGCCAAAAAAGCATTTTTTGACAAGGTGCTCACGATTTATGGCCGCAATGCCGTGCACGAGGCACTGGAGGATAAAAGTATTGCTGTCCATAAATTGCATCTTTCTTCTTCCAATAAACCTTCTTTTGAGTTAGATAAAATGGTAAGCATCGCCAAAGAAAGAGGGATTGAAATTGCCTATCATGACAAGCAGGCACTTTCGCGCATCTCAAAAAATGCCAAACAAGATCAGGGGGTGGCTCTTGATATTGTATTGGAATATTCAAACGATGCAGCGCATTTCCTCTCGGTTCATGAAAAATACCGTATCGTGGCGCTTGATGGGGTAACCAATCCCCAGAATCTTGGCATGATTATTCGTTCTTGTGCCGCGGGGAATGTAGATGCAATTTTGCTTCCTGTTAAAGGTGCGGCACAGATTTCACCCTTGGTAATCAAGGCAAGCGCGGGAACACTTTTTAAAATACCAATTATTCAAACACCCAATCTCAAAAAAACATTGGAATATTTTAAAGCACACGGCGCAATGCTCTATACGCTCTCTTCCCATGCCGGCAAAAGCTATAAGCATGAGAAGTATGGCCATAAAACCATATTTGTTTTGGGTAACGAGAGCGAGGGTGTGAGCCGCGATGTTGAGTCTGTATGTGATGGGGGCATCTCTATCCCGATGCAGCGAGATGTTGAATCACTCAATGTGGCTGTTGCGGCTTCACTTTTAGCTTTTTTATAGATGAGTATTTAGAGTTTTTGGGCGTTCAAATATGATATACTTTGCAAAAAAAGGAGAGGAGCGGCCATGAAAAAAGAGAATGAAGAATTGCTTTCAAAAGTAGGTTTGCAAATAGGTAATGATGAGATCAATATAGATTTGGCCAAAACAAAAGATTTTTTCGGAACTATGCAAAAGCAGTTCGAGGAGACTGCCCAAAACATTAGTGAAGGCAAAATGGACATGCCTGAAACTGTCGGGATTACAGTGAATGAAGAGCAGATTCATGTGGATCTAAATAAAGCCAAAAGTTTTATAGAAGATTTAGGAAAAAAGATCGAAAAATTTTTGGGTGAGATAGATAAAGCCGTGGATAAGTTGGATCACAAGTGATTGTGTTTCAAAAAATTGCTACTTTCCTTTATCCTGAGGGTGCAGGCCGTTTCATCCTCTGATTTCCAAGAAGTTTTTTGTGCTGATGTCATCCCACGGCTTGTTAAGGCTGCTAAAAGTTTCATAGCTTTTTAAGACACGTTTAAAGTCTTCGCTTTTTGCACTTTCTTGTGCCAAAACATCTTTTAACGCTTTTTTGGCAGCATCGATCACTTCCGGAGGAAACGTTTTGATCTCAACAGCCGAGGAAAGACTTTGATATGCTTTTGCATTTTCGTATCTAAACTCTTGAAGCATCGTGCTTGTCATCTCTTCGCTTGCTGCAGTAATGATGGCTTGATGCTGAGGAGTTAGTTTTTCCCATCTTGTTTTGTTAAAAGTCAGCTCCAAAATCGAACCCGGCTCATGCCAGCCTGTGTAGTAGTAGGGCGCAACTTTGGAAAAACCCATCATATTATCCAGCGCCGGCCCCACCCATTCTGTAGCATCAATGGTGCCTCGCTCAAGTGCAGTATAGATATCCCCTGCAGGCAAAAGAACGGGATTAACGCCTAGATGTTCCATGACTTCGCCCGCAAGTCCCGGTATACGCATTTTAAGCCCTTGAAGGTCAGCCAGGGAGTTGATCTGTTTTTTAAACCATCCGCCCATTTGCGGTCCTGTGGTCCCTCCCACTAACGGATAGAGATTGAACTTTCCGTACAGCTCTCTCCATAGTGCATATCCGCCCCCAAATTTAAGCCAGGTAATCATCTCTTCGCTCGTAAATCCAAGAGGCATTCCTCCGAAGATAGAAAATGCCGAATTTTTACCTTTCCAATAATAGACACCGGAGTGAAAAGCATCAATCTGTGCCGCCGAAGTTGCATCAAAAACCTGTAAGGCCGGAACAAGAATGTTTTTCGGATAGACTTTGATCTCGAGTGTGCCATCACTAAGTTCGGCACATCGCTCGACAAACTTATCAACGCCGGTTCCCATTATGGGAAAATGTGCAGGCCATGATGTTGCAAGCTTAAGAGTGACTTTTTTTGCTTTATTGATAGTTGCTAAACTCCCTTTCTTGGCCTCATCCTCTCTGTGGCAAGCGTTCAGCGCAAAAGCAGTTGCACCCAGTGCGGCGGATGTTATAAAGTCTCGTCTTTGCATAAAATAATAATCCTTATTAGAAAATACCGTTTAAATTTTCATGGAAAATAAAAACAGTATAGGTAGTGTTAATAGTTTAAATAGTAACATAACAATCGTTTTAAAAGGATGAAAATTGAAGTGTCACATTTGCAGCCAAGAGACTTTGTCTTTTGCAGATCCAAAAACAACTATTCTCTATTATCAGTGCAGGGAGTGCGAGTATATATTTAAATCCCCTAAATACTATCAGGATTTGGCTGTTCAGCAAAAGAGATATGATCTGCATCAAAATAACGAAAACGATGCAGGATATCGCGAGTACTATCGGCGCTTTTTGAATTTTATCTTGCCTTTTGCCGGTCATGCAAAAAATGGATTGGATTTTGGGTGCGGCGCCACCTCTCTTCTGTCGGATATGATTGCAAAAAACAATATAGTGTGCGACTACTATGATCCTATCTATCATTCCGATCTGATTGATAAAAATAAAAAATATGATCTTATCGTCTCGACGGAAGTGTTTGAGCATTTGCATCATCCTAAATTAGTCTTTGAGTCCCTTTTAAATAGATTGAGTGATAATGGGATACTGGCAGTACAAACGCAATTTCATACCAACAATAGAGAAGATTTTTTACGTTGGTACTATCATCATGACGCAACACATATTGTTTTTTTTACAGCCAAGACTTTTATGGTACTCAGTGAACAGTTTAATTGCAAGCTTGTGGGGAATAATGGAAAAAATATAGTAGTGATCAGGAAAAATTCTACTAAAATCCCAAAAATATTTGAATCTGGCAAGATTTAATTCATGAAACAAAAAGATGGAAAGTTGAAAAAATACAGGCAGTGAAATCGCATAGCCTAAAATAGACTATACTCTTTTTGAATCGTATTGAGGATGCTTTTGTCTGCATTATAGATAAATGCATAATTAAAGTGAATGCTTTTGAGTATCTCTCTTACCTCTTCTTCGGTTTTAAACCAGTGCGGACGGTCAATGCCTTCTACTTTAGTTTTTGGGGGAGTGAGCACAATGCCTTTTACCCAAGTGTTGCTGTGTCTGATATATTCTCTGGCCTTGATAATATCCGGAATATTGTCGCAAAATATTGCCACTTTGTCACTTTTGCTCGCCTGTGTGCTTTTGAGCGATCCATCGATAAATACCGGGATAAAATGTTTAGTGTATTTGACGCGGTCGATAGAGTAGGGAAGCGAGAAAGACTCACAAAAAGCAACGACACGCAACAGATATTCTAGATGAAAAGGGATTAGTTCTTTCTCCTGATAAGCATAGCCTCCTACTTTAAAAGTGCTTCTAAAGAGAGTGTCAGAAATTGCATAGCCTTCCACGTCGCTTTCAAGTCTTTGTATGTCCGGCTTGATGAGTTCCATCAATTCTTTATTTGTGCCCACAAAAAGTGAATCGTTTGAGTTGAGTATCTGCTCAAATGCTTTACGCCAATCATTTGCAATAAAAGCAATATTGCTTTTTTGAAGCAGTATCATTTTCAAAAAACTCATTTCATGTGCCGAGAGCAGAAAAAATTTTGCCTCTTTTTTAATGATCGCATAACGGATAAGTTTAAAGGCCGCCAATTGAATATCTCTAACTTTGATCCATGCGATCTCTTCATCGTTTTTAGTGATATTTTCATCATCATAAACAATTGCATAGGCACCGTTTTTAATGGCGATGTCTATCTCTTCCTGGCTTGAGGAAAAGAAAAGATCACCATGCTCCACTTTGGAAGGATACACGGTTGCAGCCTCTATAGCTTGAACTTTTGGTATATTAGTAAGGGTTCCCTCTGTGAGGTTTACGATGTCTTCTATCTTCATTATTATCCTATGGGGGTGCCCGCTGTTTTTGGTTTTTCCGGGCGGATGAGGGAGAGTCCCTCGCTGTCTTTGGCTGCAAGAAGCATGCCTTCGCTTTTTAGGCCCATAAGTTTTGCAGGCTTAAGATTTGCAACCATGCAGACTTGGGTACCAAGAATATCTTCGGGACTATACCACTCTTTAATTCCTGCGACAACCTGGCGCGGGCTTTCTTCGCCTATATCGACCTGAAGCAAAAGAAGCTTGCTGCTTTTGGGTACCTCTTCAGCTTCTATGACGGTCCCCACTTTTAGTGAAGTTTGAAAGAATTGGTCGATGCCTATAAGTGCAATGCCTGCATTTTTTTGTTCCGTTGTTTTTTGCTCTTCTTTCTTTGTTGCTTTTGCTTCAAGCTTTTTATTTTCAGGCTCAGTCTGTGCAAGCAGAGGTTCTTCAATGCGAGGAAACAGGGGAGGGATCTTTTCAAGCATAAAAGGACTTAAGAGATTTTTCTGCTTAATGAGATGATTCCAGTTCGCGTGATCTATCTTGAAGCCCAGTACATTGGCAATCTTGACAGAAGTTTCCGGCATCACGGGGTAGAGCATGGTGGACACTTTGGCCAGAATAACCGCTACAAGCCCATTGAGTGCCATAACCTCTTCTGTTTTGCCTTCCTTCATAAGTGTCCATGGCTGATATCTGTCGATTGCTTTGTTTGCTATTGAAAGCGGTCTCCAGAGTTCTTCGAGGTATCGATGGATTTGCATTTCAAAAAGCATAGGTTCAAGTTTTTCCAAAGAAGCTTCCATTTCATCGAGTTCGGTCTGATAAAATTTATAGATATCGGTACAATCGACGTTGCCTTCAAAATATTTTTCACTCATGCCTATAAGGCGGTTGAGCAGGTTGCCAAGGTCATTGCCAAGATCTGAGTTAATGCGGTCTATGAGGGCTTTCTGGGAAAAGTCGCCATCTCCGCCAAAAGGCACTTCCCTGAGCAGGAAGTAGCGAAAATTATCCAAACCATAAGCATGGGCTACTTCTCTTGGATTTACAACATTGCCTTTGGATTTGCTCATCTTCTCGCCGTCTCTTGTCCACCATCCGTGTGCCGCGATATGTTTAGGCAAAGGCAAGTCGAGGCTCATCAAAAATGCCGGCCAATAAATAGCATGGAAACGCAAGATATCTTTTCCTATAAGGTGCACATGTGCAGGCCAGTAACGCATATTTTTCTCATCTGTACCGTATCCCAGCGCGGTAACGTAATTCATCAAAGCATCCAGCCATACATACATCACATGTTTGGGATCATTGAAATTTTCAGGCAGCTTTACACCCCAGTCAAAGCTTGTGCGCGTGATAGAGAGGTCATCCAGTCCTCCTTCTACAAAACGAATTACTTCATTTCTTTTGCTTTTTGGAAGGATGCAATCAGGGTTATTGTGATACCACTCTAAGAGTTTCTCTTGGTATTTTGAAAGTTTAAAAAAATAACTCTCTTCCTCGACAATTACTGTGCTTTTTCCGCATTCGGGACAAAACTCATCATCCACAAGTTGTGTTTTTGGAAAAAAAGTCTCACATGAGATACAGTAATGCCCCTTATAGACATCTTTATAAATATCTCCATTGCCATGCATGACAGAAAAAGCTTTTTGCACACCTGTTTTGTGGTCTTTATCGGTGGTTCGAATAAACTTATCGTAGGAGATATGAAAATCATCCCAAAGGTTTTTAAAGGTTGCAGAGATCTCATCAGCATAGGCCTGTGTACTTTTTCCTTTGGTTTTGGCTGACTCTTCGATTTTTTGACCGTGCTCATCAGTGCCGGTAAGAAAGAAAGTGTCAAGACCGCTCATACGGGAGTAGCGCGCTAAAGTATCTGCAATGATTGTTGTATAGGCATGACCAATGTGTGCAATATCGTTGACATAGTAGATGGGGGTTGTAATGTAGACATTTTTATAACAAGGCATAGTGTAGCATTTCCTTAAACAAATGAGTTTTTGGTTTACGTAGTGTAAATTTGATAGATATTTTAACTAAATGATGCTGTAGTGTGGGTAAATCATTTAAAATGATCTGATATTATCACTATTCTTTCACCCGTAATTTTGTTTTTCTCTTGCCGATTTATTAAAAGTTTTTGCGCAGAAATCCCATTGGATACCGGAGTTTTAAGATGATGCTTTTACTTAAAAATTTTGCCAAATAGTGACCGAATATAACATCTCGTAAACCTTTATATATTTTAATTAATTGTTTCTTTATGTATATAAAATATACATGTATTGCAAGGGGCCGAATATGCAAACGATGATCGATTATGTTTTTACGGATGGTCTCATTTTTTTAGTCAATTGTACTATAATTCCCATTATAAAAAATAGGCAGATTAAGATGAAAAATATTTTTCAACCAAAGCTTTTTACTCTCTTGAAAGAAGGTATCTCCAAAGAGCAGATCATGTCGGATGTATTTGCAGGCATTATTGTGGGTATTGTTGCTCTTCCACTTGCGATAGCTTTTGCTGTTGCCTCGGGTGTTTCTCCCGAGAAAGGATTGATTACTGCAGTTATTGCCGGTTTTCTTATCTCATTTTTGGGGGGGAGCAGAGTTCAAATCGGAGGTCCAACCGGTGCTTTTGTGGTTATTATTTATGCGTTAGTTGAGCAGTACGGTATTGACGGGCTTATCATTTCTACGATTATGGCCGGAATTATTTTGATCATTTTTGGACTTTTGAAACTCGGCGCACTGCTAAGATATTTTCCACACCCTCTCATAGTCGGCTTTACAAGCGGGATTGCAGTTGTTATTTTTTCAACACAAATCAAAGATGCTTTTGGGCTGGACATAGAAAAATTACCATCGGAATTTATAGAAAAATGGCAAGTCTATTTTTTGCATAGCGCAGATATAAATTTCTACGCACTCATAATTGCAATAATTACTATTTTGATTGTGGTTTATTCTAAACATATTACAACAAAAGTTCCCGGTTCATTTATAGCTATTATTGTGGTTACCGCCGTTGTTGCCGTTGCAGACATTCCTGTTTCAACTATAGAATCTTTTTTCGGAACCATTCCTAATGATATAAATTTTACTCTTCCGAATTTAGATTTGAGCAATCTGTCTATGTATATTGCTCCGGCACTTACTATCGCTCTTCTAGGAGGGATAGAATCACTTTTGTCTGCGGTTGTCGCTGATGGCATGATAGGATCAAACCATCGCTCAAACACTGAGCTGATTTCACAAGGTATAGCAAATGTGGTCACGCCGTTTTTTGGCGGGATTCCGGCAACCGGCGCGATTGCACGAACGGCAACAAATGTAAAAAATGGGGGACGAACTCCTATTGCCGGCATAGTTCATGCTTTAACACTTTTCTTAATCATGATTTTGTTTGCAGATTTGGCAAAACTTATTCCGATGGCATGTTTGGCCGGTATTCTGATTGTTGTTTCATACAATATGAGTGAATGGCGCTCTTTCGTGTCTATTTTGAGAGGTTCGCCGTTTGATATAGCTGTTTTGCTTTCTACCTTTTTCTTAACGGTACTGGTGGATTTAACCATTGCTATAGAGGTCGGCGTTGTTTTGGCCTCACTCTTATTTATGAAGCGTATGGCGGACATTGGAGGCATGATCCCGGAAAATACGGACAGCGACGAAATGGAAAACTACTCCAATATTCCCGAGGGGATCTCCGTTTATGAGATAGGCGGACCGCTTTTTTTTGCATCAGCAAAACAATATGCAGAAACGATAAAAAATATTGGATTTTCAAGTAACATTTTGATTATCCGTATGCGCCATGTTCCCTTTATTGATTCAACCGCCCTTCATAATCTTGAAGAAACCGTAAAAACATTAAAAAACGCCGGAGTTACCATAATAATGTCCGGAACTAACGATAAGGTATACAAAGATTTAAAGCAACACAATATCATCTCATTGATAGGCGAAAATCATATATCGAAGTCTTTTGAAAAAGCGTTAATTCATGCAAAAAGCATACTCAACGCAGAGAGTAAGTAAAATATTCTTATGTATCACGTTTATATTCTCAGATGTGCAGATGACACGCTCTATACGGGTATTGCTACAGAGTTGCAACGTCGTATTGATGAACACAATCACTCTCCAAAAGGAGCGAAATACACAATGTGCAGACGACCTGTAATGCTTGTTTATAGTGAAATGCATGAAGATAGAAGCAGTGCTTCCAGAAGAGAATATGAAATTAAAAAAAAGATGACCAGGGCGCAAAAACTAAATCTTATAAAAGATTAAAACTCAAATCCTCCGCTTTCTCCTTTATTCATACTCTCATAAACACTTATAACGTAGGCATCTCTTAGTTCACACTTTAAGACGAGTTCGCATTTGAGGCAGCTGTTGAGCTCTCGTGAAACTTGACAGGCTTGCAACTCTTCTTGCTTCACGGTTAGTGCGATTTCCCACTGGTCAGGCATTTTCTTTTGCACATTTTTTTGCATTAGGCTTTGATTCCATAGGCTTTTTTGAGTGCTTCTATCTCGTAGTCTGAACCAAAAAAGCAAGGGGTAGTGTCATGGGGATGTTCTGGGATAAGCTCAAGAAGCCTGACACCATTACTGTTGATTGCTTTACCGCCTGCTTGTTCATACATGAGTGCGAAAGGGATAACTTCGAAAAGCTGTCTGAGTTTACCTTCCGGTTTGTCAGAGGTGCCGGGATAAGAGAAGAGTCCGCCGCCTTTAAGCAGGATTTGGTGGAGGTCCGGCACCATGCCTCCGGAATAACGCAGCCTATATCCTTTCGCAAAAAGATCATCTACAAAATTTTTGTGGCAGGTGCTCCAGTTTTGTTGTGTGCCGCCCGGTGCGTTGAGTTTGCCTTTTTGACCCAGTGAAACTTCGCCAATGAGATTAAACTCTTCTCCCTGCGCTCTGTAGTGAAGCGGTTTGCCCTTTTTGGTGGCAACCATGAGTTCAATGCGCGGTCCATAGACAACATATGCCGATGCAATGAGATTTTCGCCTTTAAGCTCCCCTTCATAGATACCAAAAATAGATCCGACAGAAAGGTTGACATCAGCCAAGCTGGAGCCATCAAGAGGGTCATAGCAGATCGTGTATTTTCCATCCTTATTTATCTCCAAAATCCCTTCTTTTTCTTCGCTCACCAGCGCTTTGACAATGGAAACTTCCATGAAAGCCTGTTCAACGATGTAGTCGCTTTTTACGTCCAGCTTGAGTTGTTCTTCACCGGAAGAATTCTCCGTGTTGCTGTATCCAAGATCTTCTGTTTTTATGGCGTGATCTATTTTGAGAGCAATAGTTTTGATGGTGTTAAAAATAGTTTGCATTATATCTCTTTGGCGTGATGATTGATCCATTCAATGATCGCATTTGTATCATTGAGATCAAGTATATTTATGGATGAAGGTATAGTATAGCAGCTTGTATCGATTGAATCATCAATTGCGATGGCTTCACTGCAATCAAAATAGCTTTCATCTATCTTATTCCTAAAAATGGCAATGCGCGGAAGCGGAAGTGTTTTTAGCCCCTCAACAAGCAGGATATCAAAGTCTCTTATCATGTGAACAATGTCATCCAAATTTTTTTCTTTTTGCGAAAAGTAGGTGGTGCGGGTAGGTGAGGTGACGACCACTTCCGCGCCTGTTTGTGAAAAGATATAGCTGTCTTTACCTTCGATATCAAACCTTGCTTTGTCTTTGGGGTCGTTTTTAATAATGGCAACTTTATAATTTTTAATTAGTTCTTTTGCAATTTTTTCAATCAGTGTTGTTTTGCCGCTATTTGACGGACCCGTAAAGGCTACCGCAACTCTTTTATGCATCTTATTGGTTCCTCGTATAGATTTTTACATCCCTGCACCAAGAGGGTATCTTGGGGTATTGTCGGGAGATTTGTATGAAAAAGATTATACTTAAAACTTTATTGAAACTATGTTAAAATCACTACAATAAAGGAGGGTCGATGCGCAATATCACATTTATGGTCATCGCAGCAACTTTCCTGACGGCCTGTACGCAAAAAGAAGAGATATCTCTTGTCCGGGAATTTGAAAAACACAAGCCTTTCCATAAAAATTTGAGCAAGACCGAAAAGGTTCAGCTTTACAATTTGGCAGGAGAGACCAGGGCACTTCTTGTTGCAACATATCTTTATACTCAGACATCGCACAAAAAAGACGAAAGAGATGAAGTTTTTATCATAGGAATCTACGCAGAAGACGGTACGGGGAACGATGATTTTACAAAGTCAGAATATGCGCTTACGCTTAATGGACAGCCGCCCAAAAAGATACAAAAGCTTAACTATAAAGATATCAGACTGAAAGATATCTCTTTTGTAACGGAGTGGGGAAGTTATTATCTGATGACTTTTTCTCATGTTGAAAGCAAAAGCTTTGATCTTGTCTTTGAAAGTAAAAATTATGCGAGAGGCACACTGCATTTTGCAAAAGTAGCGAAATATGTATTGACTCAAAAGGCGGATTAAAGCCCTTTGTTTTTTTGGAATATTTTTTATGGTCTAGCGGAGACTACTGTCTAAACTTGTCTGTTTTGGAGGGTGTGGTGAGTGACTCAAGAAAGGGTAAAAGTCTCGTCGGCTGTCCGAGTTTATTCATGTAGATCACATAGTTAGTAAGGACATGCTTGCCGTATTCTTTTGCTTCTTCGTTTTGTATTGTCTCCATACTCCAATAAGGTTGATAGGCGCCGGGTCTAAAATACTTTTGTGTTGTGATAAGATTTCTGGTAAACCCTATGCCCCCATTATATGCATATGCGACAAAAAGCGGATGATAAAGATATGTGGTGAGATAGTCTAAATGAAAATTGGCATAATCTAAAGCTTTATAGGGATTAAACATCTCATCGAGATCTATTTTTTCGCCTTTTTTCATAGCTATATCTTCGACCAAAAACGGCATGATTTGCATCATGCCAAGCGCAAATGAACGCGAAACCGAAGCGGGTACAAAACGACTTTCTTGTCTGGCGATTGCATACAAAAGCGCCTGGCGTTTTGGGCTAAGATTTTTCATTATATTGCGGTAAGGCATTGGAAAGTATGATTCTTTGAAGTTGGATGCTTTGGCTTTGATGTAAGTATAGGGTCCAATGGTTTCATCAGATTTATATTCATCGGCTAAATGCTGCAGGTTGTATCTGCCCGAAAAGAGTTTTTCTTTAAGCGCTGCCCAATGAATAGGATCTTGTATGTTGAAATGACCAATGCGAGCAGGGGAAAGCTTTGGGGTGATCGTCTTTGGGTATTTCATTTTCATGATATCACGTGCGGCAAGAGTATACATATTGACATGATAGCCGTTGAGCAGATTTTTTAGATATCCCTTGTCTTTGCTGACTAGATACAGCCAAAAATTAGCTTTGTCTTTGTCTTTTCTTTCGGTAAATTTTTTTCTGGCTTGTCCAAAATAGAGTAATGCGATTTTAGGCTTATTTTGCGAAAGTGCATAAAGGCCAAGTTTAAAATGCGTTTGAGGGGAGATGAGATTGCCTTCTGCCGGCGGCTGCATTAGTGACTGACGTAGTTTGGGCAGATCCTCTGAGAGTATAATCCGAATACTTTGGTCAAATTTTTCATCCATAGTCATGAGTCGATACTCTTTTGAGGAGAGAAGCTTGTCAAATCTTTGTTTGCGTATGGTATGTCCGCAATTGTTGAAAAGGTAGCACTCCATTTGCGGCGTGCTTGCTACCCATGCCGGAGCAATAAGCTTGCCTTGTTTGAGTGCCTGAAGTTTTTGGTGGTTGGCTTTCCATTGCTGCTTCTCGGCTTCGGTTGCCTTGCGTCTTACGGGAGCACTTGCTGCTTGCACATGAGGGGCTAAACCGGTTTTTCGCCTATAAACTTCTCGCAGTTTTTTGTTGAGAAAACTGGCTTCTTGAATAATGGATTTTGCTTCCGAGGCAGTCGTAGTGCTTTGAGACAAAAAACGCCAAATATAATAATCTTTTTCTATGCTTTTGGGCATATTGTGTATTTGCCAATATTCAAAGGTTTTCGCATTCAGACTTATTGTGCCCAAGGTCAATACAATGGCTGCAGCAGCATAAATAGCACGAATTTTCATACCTGTTCCTAAAAGTAAGCCATCATAAAATTGTCTATAAGCTGCAATCCTAAAATTACGATCAATGGAGAGAGATCAATCCCGGAAAAAACAACAAATGGCAATTTGTCTCTTATCCACCGGAATACAGGTTCTGTCAAACGAGAAAGTATCTGCACAATAGGATTTCGAGGATCAGGCCTGACAAAACTAAGCAAAGCGGCAATAATTACTATCCAGATATACAGCGAGATAACCGTATGCAGAGTCTGTACGATAGCATAGATTAGGGCATTCATGAAGCAATCTCCAATAAGTATGATTTGATTAACGGATAAATTTCACTAAGTTCAGGACCATGTTCGGCACCTGTAAGCAAAAGTCTAAGAGGCTTAAAAAAATATTTACCCTTAAGTCCGCTTTTCTCCATGAGATATGATTTAAATTCGTCAAATGTGCCGATCATGGGTGCATCAGCAATGATCTCTTCCAATGTGCGCATCTGTTCAGCCCATTCTCCCTCAAATCGTTTAGGAGTAAAAATAGGTTTTATTTTGCTCTCTAGTTCATTGACGGTGCTGGCTTCTTCAAGATAAATCTTGGCAAGTTTACCTATATTTTCATCGGCAAAACCAAAGAGAGAAGAGAGCGCCTTATCTTCCATCATCTTGAGATGTTCTCTATTGATGAAGCGCAGTTTATCTATATCGAATCTAGCAGCACTTCTGGAAATATCTTCCAATCTAAACCATTCTATAGCTTCAGGAAGCGTAAAAATCTCCTTTGGTGCCTTGGTGTTGCCAAGCAGCAGAAGATAATTCGCAATAGCATCAGGAATAAATCCTTGTTCGAAGAGCCATTTTACTGAACTGGCATCATCCCTTTTGCTCATTTTTTTACCTTCATTGTTGAGAATTATGGGCAGATGCGCGTATATTGTTTCTTTTGTAAAGCCTAGTTGTGTTTTGATGTGCATTTGTTTGGGGGTATTGGAAAGGTGGTCTTCCCCTCTAATAATGAAATCTACATCGCTAAGCATGTCATCGCATGCGCAGGCAAAATTATAGGTGGATGTTCCGTCAGTTCTAAGGATAACAAAGCTGTCAACTTCATTGGGCGAAGTAACGATATCGCCCTTGATAAGGTCGTGATTGATGATCTGTGCTGCAGGTTTTTTGATGCGGACAACAAAAGGTATGCCATTTTCTTTAAGCAGGGCAAGTTCTTTTTTGTCGACATCCATACATTGACCGCTGTAGCGATAGGCAATTTTTTGTTCTATGGCTTTTTCTCTATGGCTTTCGAGTTCTTCAGCTGTGCAGGTACAGACAAATGCTTTTCCTTCTTCGAGCAGTTTCATGGCAAACATTTGGTGCATATGTAGATTTTCGCTTTGATGAGAAACACTGTCGTGCTTAAGTGCAAATTTTTCCAAAATTTGCATAATTTCTGTATCTTTTCCTTCAATATTGCGTGCTTTATCTGTATCTTCTATGCGAATGATAAAACGTTCATGACGTTGTTGCGCAACCAAATAATTGAGTATGGCAACACGAAGGTTTCCTATGTGCATATCGCCTGTAGGCGACGGGGCAAATCTTAACATATTTTTTAGCTCCAATAGTGGGTAATTTAACGATGATATTATAGGCTCTTTTACTGAAAATGCACTAAGAACGCAAAAGGAGCCGCCGAAAATAAATTTGTTTTTTTGGTTTATTTCGGCATTGTTTAGCAAAGTGACGAAGGGGTTACTTTAGATAAAAGTCCAAAGTAAACTGCATATCTTCATCAAGTTCCAGATTGTTTCTCATCCATCTTAGATATCCCATATCTTCGTGGGCTATTTCTTCGATTTCTCTCTCTTTGTATTTGCCAAATTTAAATGTTTTCATCATTACGGGGGTGTTGGTCAATTCTGAGAGTTTATGCATTACATCGACGCCGGGATGAGTCTCTTTTGTGGTTTGCACCAACTTGGAGAGCAGCAATTTCATCACCAAAACATCACCTATAGCATCATGCGCTTTTATGGTGATATGCAGCTTGTCTGCCTCTTCCTGCTCTGTTTTGTAAAGGTTCAGCGCATACCGCAAATATTGCAAACGATGGTAAGGCATATTCGGCAAAAGGTGTTTGGCACAGCGAAAAGTGTCGACAAGGGTGTAATGGTTCTCGAAACCCTCTTTTTTGAGCATGGCAAGATCAAAGTTGATGTTATGTGCAATAAGATAGTTTTCGATGTGGTTGAATTGTTGTAATTTTTTATAAAAATCCGTTTGGGTCAGGGTGATTTTATCTTTAATGATGTCAGGAGTGATATTGTGTACTTCCATTGCTTCTATGCTGATCGGTACATTCGTAGAGCAGAATTCATCATAGGTCTCAATCTGTTCTTTGTTGTGTATAATCATTCCCCCTATCTGTATGATACGATCCTGCTCTTGATTTCCTGTTGTCTCTGTATCAAAAAGTATATATTTCGCCATGTGATCCCCCGATGTAATGTTGGATAATACCTTATTTTTGATTATAATAACAACTCTGAATAATTAACAAGATATAATCATCAGATACAGAAACGATGATTATAGATGTGTAACTCATTTTTAAAAATAAGAAGTTTCCCTGTTGCATCAAAAAGATGCTTAAACGCTATCAACAAAGGAAAAAAATGGATAAACATTTTACATCGGTTATTTCAAATGCTTTTGGAAAGTTTGCTTCTAAAGCATTTCCAAAGCCTGTTCAAAACTTTATTAACAAAGGCTATGTTTCGTTGATGGGATTAGACATGAGTGAATTTATGGACTCAAGTCAGTATCCTACGCTCAATGCGCTTTTTACGCGATCTTTTGTAAAAGAGAGGACGATAGAGGGGGACGAGACAGCTTTGATCTCTCCGGCAGATTCTTTAATCACGGACTATGGCAGGATTAAGGAAGGCAAAGCTTATCAAATTAAAGGAATGAGTTATGATATTGACAGGCTTTTGGGAGATGACTATCAAGGAAAAGCTGCGTTGCTGGAAGAAGGAAATTTTATCAATTTTTATTTATCCCCCAAAGATTATCATCGATATCATATGCCGCTTGATCTAAAAATAAAAAGCCTAACACATATACCCGGTAAAATTTATCCTGTCAACATGCCTCTTTTGCGAAACAAAATGAATCTTTTCATTGAAAACGAAAGAGTCGTCATAGAATGCAAAGATCACAAAGGAAAAACGCATTTTTTGATTCTTGTAGGTGCGCTTAACGTAGGAAAAATGGTGGTAACTTTTGAAGAGAAGGTTAAAACCAATGCAAATATTTATTATACGTCCCACTATACTTTTTCGGATCTTTCTTTAAAAAAAGGTGAAATGTTTGGCTGGTTTGAGATGGGATCGACCATTGTGCTGCTGAGTGAAAAAGAGAGCATTCAAACAGAGGTTGCAATCAACCAGAAAGTCTTTTTTGGTCAAAAAATAGGTAAGGTGTTTTAAAGGAGCAAGTTATGGTAATCAAAGAGATACAGGAATACGCACAGATACGCACCAAAGCCAGAGCCTATCTTTGTTATATTCTTAGCCGCAATATTTCTCACAATCTTGACGGGGCAAGCCTGGAGAGTGTACTGAATAATATTAAAAAAATCAAACAATCCTTGCCTCAGAGTGAAGTAATCTATGCCATTGATAAAAATGGCATACAACTCACTGATAATTATTCTGCTAATCCGAAGCTTAATAGTATTGGAAAAGGAGAAGACAGAAGCAATAGGGCTTATTATTATCGTACCATTAATGAGCACCGTTGCATTCTGACCGATCCCTATCCTTCATTGGTCAGCAATGAGCTTGTGGTTACGTCTACTTTTCCCGTATATGACCAAGAGAATAATCTTTTATGTATCATATGCGTGGATATCACTCTTCACGATATCCTAAAGATGGTGCATCCTTCTTCGGTTGATTCGAATTTTGGCACATTGAGCAAAGTGGTCTATGGAGCATTTTCGGTTGCTCTTTTTGCCGTAGCACTCTTGCTCTTTATTGAGGGGATCATCAGTTTTATGGCTTTTGGTATGGATTTTACCAAAATAGATATCAATGAAGTATTTAAATCTACAATTTTACTTACACTTTCGTTGGCAATTGTGGATTTGGTCAAAGCAATATTTGAAGAAGAAGTGCTTGGAGTTAAAAACAAGAACAGTTCGACCGACACCCATCAAACAATGGTACGTTTTTTAGGCTCTATCATTATCGCACTTTCTATTGAAGCACTGATGCTAGTCTTTAAGTTTGCACTAACCGACCCCAGCAAATTGCTTTATGCCGTTTACCTAATCGGCGGGGTTACTGCGCTGATTATAGCACTTTCGGTCTACTTGAACGCCAACAATAAGAGCAACAATAAAAGCAAATGAAGCACAAATTGATCATTTTTGATATGGATGGCACATTGGTAGATAGTTCTCTTTCTATCGCCAATGCTATCAATTATGTAAGGAAAAATCTAGGTTTTCAACCTATGGAGCATGGGCATATCATAAGGCATATTAATGATCCTGCCATTAATCCTTCCCAGTTCTTTTATTATGCCAAAGTCTTTGACAAGCAGCATGAAAAATGGTTTTCTGAATATTATACGAACAACCATCAAAAAGAGCTGGTGCTTTATGAGGGGATAGATACACTTTTAAAAAAGCTGAAAAACAGGGGACACAAACTGGCTATCGCAACCAATGCTTACCGAAACTCAACCATAGAATCTTTGACACATTTAAAAATCTATGACTATTTTGATGCGATTGCCTGCTACGATGATGTCCTCCAGGGTAAACCGCACCCAGACATGCTCTTTAAAATTTTAAGAGAGGTGCGCTTGGATCCGCGCGAAACACTTTTTATCGGAGATGGTCCTCGGGACGAGATGGCAAGTCAAAAAGCAGGCATTGACTATAGAATGGTTTCCTGGGGTTTTACGAAACATCATAATGCTATAAAAAGCGTCCATGAATTGGAAGCTCTGTTGTTTTGATGGCTATTGCTTGACATTCGGTTTTTGGATCGCATTCAAAATTCTTAGCATCTATCCCGGCATTTTTTTCTTGCAACCATGGAAGCCTTCATTGTTTTGGTTCCGCTTATATCGGTATCCCAGTATTCACAAATATGCAGCAATTCACATGGTCCATGAAAAGCGCTTTCCAGTTCCCCTTTTTCAAGTAAAAATGCGCGCTCAGAAGGAGCTCTTTCGTTGTCGGGATGATACAAGAAGGTTTCATAGATAAAGATTCCTTCTTCTTTTAGGGCATTGATAATCTGAGGAAAAAGTGAACGTTTAAGAAAATAGGTGCACACAATCAAATCATAGCTGTTTTGCGATAGTGCGTAAGTATCAAAATCAACCTCTTTGGCATGAATATGAGGAATATTTTGCAAAGAAGCAATGGCGACGGAACTGATATCCAGTGCATCCACTTCAAAACCAACGGAAGCCAAGAGTTTACTGTGCCTGCCCATTCCGCAAGCTATATCAAGCGCTTTTGTCCCTTTTGCAAGTGCAATATTTTGTGTGACCAGCGAGATAGGGGTGTCCCGAACAGAACTGTTTTGATATTTTTTATCCCAGCGAAGCTTGTCTTCATGCGCCATTTTTTTAGCCTTTTTGGATATGATTCTATCAAAATTTGCTGGAAAAACAATGCAGATATGTATCAAGGATTTTTATGATAGAGGTTCTATTTTTAGCAGTTGCACTTAGTATGGATGCTTTTGCGGTATCGGTGGGTATCGGTGTGAAAAATGTCAGTTTCACTAGACTTCTGGCGATAAAAGCAGGACTTTTTTTCGGTGTTTTTCAGGGGGCAATGCCGCTTTTTGGATATTTGGCAAGTATCGGAGTCGGAAGTTTTATTGAGTCTGTGGACCATTGGATCGCTTTTGTGCTTTTGGGTCTTATCGGGGGCAAGATGATTTATGAGAGCTTCGGAGAAAAAGTAGAAGAGGAATTTGCAGCCTTTACAAACAAGGTCTTATTGCTTCTTGCGGTCGCTACAAGTATAGATGCTTTGGCTGCAGGATTTACGCTGGGATTGCTTGAATTAAATCCTTTTGTATCAATGGCATGTATCGCTATTGTTACTTTTATTTTTAGTTATGCGGGAGTTTTTTTGGGAACGAAAGGCGGAAGCTTCTTAGAGGAAAAAGCAGAGATTTTTGGGGGTGTTATGCTTATAGGTATCGGAGTGAAGATACTTTTGGCGCATACATTGTTTTCATAAAGAGTTATTTCTGATTGTGGCGGCAGATTGATCAGCCTCCAAGAGAAAGGTAAGACGTTTATTTTTTACTCTGGGTTGTTGTGTTGCATATTCCATCTCCGGAGAGATGGATGGTTGAAATAATTTTTTCATACCCTCGCGTCAAAGGTTAATATCCTTTGAAAAATTAGAGAATAGTAACGTTTTCAGCCTGTGGACCTTTTTCGCCTTGTCCGATTACGAAAGAAACTTTTTGATTCTCACTTAGGTCTACACGACCGTAGCCATTACTGTTGATTTGACGAAAATGTACAAATACATCTTTGCTTCCATCATCTGGTTGGATAAATCCAAAACCTTTTTCACTGTTGAACCATTTAACGGTTCCATTCATTTGATTTGCCATTGCAATTCCTTTGTTTATTGATGCACTTCATTGCTGAAGTGGTTGAAAATATAAAAGTGGAGTATTCTTTGAGGGTGGATTATACAGCTAACGAAAGGTCATCAATAAAAACAAACCAAAGATGAAACTCTAAATCATCTTTCAATAGAAGAAGTATAGCTGAAATATTTTATAATAGCAAGTACTATTTTGCAACTAAAAAGTAAAAGAACGGATAAGCAAAATTCCCGCCTCATAAACTTAACCCAAACCTAATATGTCTTGGGTGCTGTTATGCCATTGCAGGGCAAATAAATCTATTCATTATTTCCTGTATAATAAAATTCATCCAATCCTTCCAGGAATGCCATAAGAAGCTCATCCGAACAGACTTTAAAATTTTTGTGGTTTTCTTTTCGAAAAAAAGCTGCGAGCTGTTGTTTGGTGAGATGAACATCGGCGAGATTAAAAATGATCTCAGTTTCAGGCTCTTTGAGTTCAAGCGCAATGCGAAGTTTTTTAAGAATAAGATTGTTTGTGAGCTCTATTGCTGCATCATCATTTTGTTTTTTAGGGCTCGGACCTCTTTTGAGCAGCACTAATCCGTCAAGAAAAACTCCCAACTCTTCATAGGTACAAATTTTAAATCCTTTGTCCTGTCGGCGTTTGAGCAGATTTTCCAACTGTACGGGGTTCATGTCATATGAGGCTAAAGCATATGCTTTTAAAATGGTTTCATTGTCAAGATTGAGTGCTGTTTTGATCTTGTAAAGAATGTCGTTTGTTTTCAATGTGTTACCTACTTTTTTGCTGCTTCTTGGGCTAATGTTTGCATTGTTATCTTCATTTTTGCAATGATATCCAAACATTTGTCATCTTTGATGTTGTGCTTAAGCGACCAGTATTCCGGATTGGTGAAGGTCAATGTCGTTTTGCCGGTATAGTCGGTCGTAAAAAGCATACGAAGCGGCAGATCCAGCCCGATGGAAGGGTTGCACTGCATCAAAAGTGTTCCTGTTTTCGGATCGCCGAAAACAATTACGGTTTCGGGCTTAAGTATCATTCCTGCATTCTGTGCATTTTTGGAGTGATCGATTGTTTCAAAATAGCTCAAGCCCTGCGAAGAGAGAGCAGAGACAAATTTGTTGATACTGGCAGTGAGATCATTTTGACTCTCTACGGTATTGAGAAAGGCACCCTTTTTGGTATCGCATCCCAACAAAATTAAAGCCATGCACCCGAGCAGAAGAAACTGTTTCATGCTATTTGCTATACATTAAATCTAAAGTGCATAACATCGCCGTCTCGTACGATATACTCTTTGCCTTCAAGCCGCATTTTCCCTGCTTCCTTAGCTCCGGCTTCACCGTTGCAGGCTATAAAGTCTTCATAGCCGATAACTTCTGCCCGAATGAAGCCTTTTTCGAAGTCGTTATGGATAACAGCAGCAGCTTTTGGAGCGGTAGTATTTTGACGAATAGTCCAGGCGCGGACCTCTTTGACGCCCGCTGTAAAATAACTCATTAATCCAAGTTTTTCAAAACCTTTTCTGATAATCTGGTCAAGTCCTGATTCGGTGACTCCTAAAGATTCGAGCATCTCGGTTTTTTCTTCTTCGTCAAAGCCCACCATCTCTTCTTCGACTTTGGCACAAAGCTTGATCACTTCTCTGTTGTTTTTTTGGGCATATTCTTTGAGTATTTTGACAAATATGCTATCTTCAACCAGTCCATCTTCATCAACGTTTGCGCCATACATGATCTCTTTGCTGGTAAGCAGTCTGAGCTCTTTGTTCAAAGCTATAAAAGTTTCTTCGTTTTTGCCTTCAAAATTTGAAGCAGGATTGCCTTCAGCAATAAATTCCATCAGTTGCTGCGCAATTTCCAATTGTGCTTTGGCTTCTCTGTCGTTGCCTTTGGCTCTCCTGGTGAGATTATCGATTCGTTTTTGCAGAGAATCAATGTCTGCTAGAAGCAATTCTTGTTCGATGATCTCAATGTCGCGTATCGGATCTATCGAGCCTTCTACGTGGGTAATATTATCGTCTTCAAAACATCTTACAATTTCAAGGATTACTTCTGTTTCGCGTATATTGGAGAGAAATTTATTGCCCAAGCCCTCACCTTTGCTTGCACCTTTTACAAGCCCTGCAATATCTACAAAATCAAGAGTAGAATGCTGAACGCGTTCAGGATTTACAATTTTTGAAAGAGTGTCAAGCCTGGCATCGGGCACCGGTACTATGGCCTTGTTTGGTTCTATTGTACAAAACGGGTAATTTGCACTTTCTGCATTTTGTGCTTTTGTAAGCGCGTTAAAAGTGGTTGATTTCCCTACATTTGGTAGCCCTACAAGTCCTATGCCTAATCCCATGATATTCCTTATTGTGTTTATAAATTAGTGTAATTTTATCCAAAAAATATTCAAAGAGCGATTAGTCGGCCTTTGAAGGCAGTATAAGAAAAAGAGTATATAATACGGAAAAACGGGAAGGGATGGCAATAATGGAAAATGGAATGCTAATACTTATTGTTACGATTGCGCTCTCGACGTTGTCGAATGTTTTTTTGAAAAAATTCGCTATTCCGACTGTAATAGGATATATTTTTTCCGGGCTTGCTATCTCTACTGTTTTTGATTTTGGCGAAGAATCCAAAGTCTTTTTATCGCATTTGGCTGAATTTGGAATCGTATTCTTGATGTTTACGATAGGGCTCGAATTTTCAATATCCCACCTTAGAAAAATGAAAAAAGAAGTTTTTGTCTATGGAGGGCTTGAGGTCATTTTGTTGGGAGTTCTTTTTACCGTGCTTGGACGCTGGCTTTTCGGACTTACGATTGAAAGTGCGATTATTGTCGGGTTTGCACTCTCTCTTTCTTCTACAGCGATCGTGCTAAAGGTGCTCAATGACAATCGTGACATTCATTCCGGATATGGGCGCGTCTCAGTGGGAATCCTTATCTTTCAGGATTTGGCTGTTATTCCGATTCTTTTGATGGTTTCTCTTTTTGCTTCCAAAACAGCATCGGTTGGCACATTATTGTTGCAGACATTTGTGGGCGCTGTAATTGTTTTTCTGATCATTTTTTTAATCGGTAAATATTTTTTGGAACGTTTTTTTGATATGATCACCTCAACTGATTCTGATGAGATTTTTTTGATTGCTGTGTTTCTGGGGGTCATTGGTGCTTCGGTACTTGCGCATGCATTTGGTTTTACTTATTCGCTAGGTGCTTTTTTGGCAGGTATGACGTTGGCCGAAACCAAGTACCGTTACCGTATAGAAGCGAATCTGGTCCCTTTTAGGGATATTCTTTTGGGTATATTTTTTGTCACGATAGGTATGCAGATAGACTGGCATTCTTTTGTTGATTATGGAACGGAAATATTAGGTTTGTTGGTATGCATTTTAGCTATCAAGGGGCTTGTTATTTGGGGTATTTTGCAATTTTTTATACAAAGAAGAACAGCATTAAAGTCGGCTTTTGCGCTTTTTCAGGTCGGAGAGTTCGCTTTGGCTGTTTTTGAACTTGCCAAAGGAGTTCATTTAATTGACTATGAGCTAAATCAGATACTAACAATCACGGTGGTACTTTCGATGATTATTACTCCGTTTGTGCTCAAAAATATTAAAAAGATATCCGATTTGCTTACTGTTGAGCCCGAGGAGTTGCGTGAACGTGCAATTATTGGAGGGACTTATGCCGGACATATTATTATCTGCGGTTATGGACCAATAGGCCAGAAGCTTGCAAAAACTTTTAGGGAGAGGAATCTGCTTTATGTCATACTTGAACATGATGTTAAAATTGTAGACGCGGCCATCATTAAAGGAGAGAATACAATTTTTCTTGCCAATGCTGCAAATAAAATGGCCTTGGAGCATTTTAATGTAACTGATTCTGTGGCGATTATTGTGACGATAGAAAACGAGATACAAAAACGGTTGATTTGTGAAAATATCGTCTCTTTCGGTGACCATATCAACAGTATTGTTAAGGTCAGCAATACGATTGAGGGGGAGATTATTGCTTCGCTTGGCATTAAGCATATTGTCAACAGCAGAGATATTATTGCTGATATGCTCACGCAAAAAGCTTTAACTTGTCAATTGAATTATGAAAAAGAATAAAAAGGTGGTTTGGCATATCGGGAAAGTTTTGACGTTCCCGATAAAAAATATTAGACTTTGTGTTGTGTCAGTTTTTCAAGCAGTCTGACCATCATTCTCACGCCGGCTCCCGATGCGCCATGCGGATTTTCTCCCCATACATGCTCTACAAATGCCGGTCCGGCGATATCGATGTGTGCCCATTTTTCTTTGTGCGTATCATCAATAAATTCAGAAAGAAACATTGCTGCTGTGACTGCTCCTCCGTATCTTGTATTGGAAATGTTGCAAATGTCTGCAATTTCAGACTTGAGCGTCTTTTTGAGGTAGCGGTTAAAATCAAGCTTGGTAGCCAATTCTCCGGAGCTTTGCGCCGCATCAATAATGAGATTTTTTGGGATATCGCTGTTGCCCATGACACCGGAGGTGTAGTTTCCTACTCCCACAACACAGGCGCCCGTTAGTGTTGCAAAGTCAAAGAGATAGTCGGCTTTAACTTCTTGCTGGGCATAGGCAAGTACATCCGCAAGTACAAGTCGACCTTCCGCATCTGTATTTCTTACTTCGATGGTTTTACCGTTCTTTGCTTTAAGGATATCGTCGGGTTTATAGGCATCTCCTCCGATCATATTTTCTACGGCACCGATAAAACCGTGTACTTCGATAGGCAAGTTCATATCTGAGACCGCTTTCATGATCCCAAGCACTGCAGAACCGCCGCTCTTATCGGACTTCATTGTCACCATATAGTCGCCAGGTTTGAGGCTGAGTCCGCCGCTGTCATACGTAAGACCTTTTCCTACCAAAGAAATGACCGCTTTGGGGTTTTCAGGTTTATGCGCAAGATGTATCACTCTTGGTTTATGGCGGCTTGCACGTGCAACTGCCAGCAGGGCTTCCATTTTCTCTTTTTTGAGTTCTTTGGGCTTTAGAACGGTACATTCCAGACCGTTTTCTTTCGCTAGAGTTTCAGCAATCTGAGCCATTACATCAGGATAGCAGTCATCCGGCGTGGTATTGACGATATCGCGCGTAAAGTTTGTTGCTTCGGCAACGATCTGTGCTCGATTTAATGTTTGCGCGCAAACATCTATATTTAAAGTGAATCCATGGTATTCCTCTAGAGAAATGGTAATCTCTTTAACGGGATTTATACATTTTTCATTCTTGTAGGTCTCGAAACGATAAGCACCCAGAATGAATCCTTCAACCATTGCTCTAAGCATAGCAGTACATTTTTCTGAGTTCATGTAGCTGGCAATGCTGATATGTTTATAGGTTGTTGATGCAAGTGCGCGCATAGCCGATGCAGCGGCCGTTCTTATATTGGCGCCGCTGATCTTTTCTACGCCGACATAGAGTCTGTCATGCTCCAGGAAAAGAACAGTTTCATCTTGGCCTCCTTTGAATCCTGCTTTTTTGAGTAATTTTTTATCATGGACGAAAGAGTGCTTAAGATCGTTTTCTACAACCATAATGATCTGTAGATCGCTCTTGATATCATTTAGGGGTGCTATGGTGAGTTCAAAATTCATATGTATCCTTTAAAATTGGTCTTTTAAGATTTCTTTTGCCTGCATCATATCTTTGTCTCCGCGTCCTGAAAGATTGACAAGGATAATTTTATCTTTGATTGATTCTGGTTTCATTTTTTTCAGATAGGCTACAGCGTGGGAACTTTCAAAAGCAGGGATGATACCTTCTTTTTGCGAAAGCCATACAAACGCATCAAGCGCTTCATCATCGGTAATATGATCATAGGTCACTTTTTTCATATCTTTTAAATAGGCATGTTCCGGCCCGATTCCCGGATAGTCCAGACCTGCAGAGATGGAGTGTGCTTCTTGTATTTGTCCGTCTTCGTCTTGGAGCAGATAGGTAAGCTGGCCATGCAGTACGCCAGGAGTACCTTTTTCAAGGGAGCAGCCGTGTTTGCAGTCAAGCCCCTCTCCGCCGGCTTCAATGCCGATACATTCTACGCTTTCATCTTCTAAAAAATGATTGAAGATCCCCATTGCATTTGAGCCTCCCCCGATACAGGCGATGACCTTGTCAGGCAAGCATCCTTCTGCTTCTTGCAGTTGTTTTTTTGCTTCCCATCCGATTATCGATTGGATATCGCGAATCATCATGGGATAGGGATGCGGTCCGGCTACGGTGCCGATAAGATAGTAGGTATCTCTTGCATGTGTTACCCAATGGCGAATAGCATCATTCATCGCATCTTTGAGGGTTTTGCTTCCCGATTCAACCGCATGGACTTTTGCGCCCAGTAGTTTCATGCGAAAAACATTAAGTTCCTGACGCGCCACATCTTTGGATCCCATAAATACTTCACACTCCAGCCCAAAGAGTGCGGCCACCGTAGCCGTAGCCACTCCGTGTTGACCTGCGCCTGTTTCAGCTATGATCTTTTTCTTTCCCAGTCTTTTTGCCAAAACGGCCTGAGCTACGGCATGGTTGATTTTGTGGGCTCCGGTATGGTTAAGATCTTCTCTTTTGAGGTAGACTTTTGCGCCTATCTCTTTAGAAATATTTGCAGCATAATAAAGTGCGGATGGACGCCCTACATAATGCTTATAATAATAATCCACCTCGCCCCAAAAATCAGGATCAAAACGTACCGCCTCATAATCAAGCCGAAGCTGTTCAAGTGCAGGCATCAGCGTTTCGGGCACAAAACGCCCGCCAAATTTGCCAAAATGCCCTAATGCATCAGGATCATTTGGGCTTGGCGTGGGGATATAATACATTGTGTTATTTTTCATTTATGCTACTCTCGTTTTTGTTAATAGTTGGATTATATCGTATGGGAGATTAGAAACATCCTCCTAAACCGCCTTCTCTTACATCTTATTTGTCTGTCACGATTATTTAAACGATATAAGTGATTTCTGCTTGAGAATTCAGTCTCATGGGCGGCCCCCAAAATCCAATACCGCTATTGATATAGATATGGTTTCCCTTGGGAAGTCTATGAAGTCCTTTTACATAGGGTTGCTGCAGTCCCACAAGATAATTAAAGGGCCAAATTTGTCCGCCATGCGTATGTCCGCTAAGTATGAGATCGGGCGCATAGTTTTTGAGTTGTTCAATAAACTTGGGTTGATGTGCCAAAAGAATAGTTTGATAATTTTTGTTGCATCCCTTGAAAGCTTTATCAATATCCGGGATCAACAGCCCAAGACGGTATCCAAAAAGATCAGTTACGCCCACCACATTGAGCTTAAGGGCATCAATGGTTATATTTTCATTTAACAATACTTTAATCTGTGTTTTTTGCATAAAATCAATAATCTTGACAGGGTTGTGAAAATACTCGTGGTTGCCCAAGACATAATAGACACCATGTTTGGAAGCGATACGGTCAAGTTCCATAACCGCATCTTTGATTTGATCAATGCCGGTATCGATCAGGTCTCCGGTAATAAACACAATATCCGGATTGAGCCCATTTATTTTTTTTACAGATGTTTCTACGAATTTTTTGTCGATAAGTCCTCCTATGTGCAAATCACTGATCTGAACAATTGAAAAATCAAAATGCTTAAAATCTACAATATTGATCACGGGCTCCTTGCTTCCTTCGTAAATTCCGGCACCTATATATCCCGTCGAAAGAGCAAGAAGCATACCGTCTGTACTTTTTTTGATAAAGTTTCTTTTTGAGCGATCCATTTTTTTAACGCTTTTGCCAAGAAGATAAATAATTTCGTGTACTGTGAGGTATAGAAGCAGCACAAAAGTAATGCCTATGGAGATTGAAAAAAGATAGTAAAGCTCATTTGGCAAAATATCCGTATATCTGCCGGTTACGTAAAGCAGGTTAAATAAAAAATTGACCCATAAAAGTATCGTGAGTATCTTTTTGACACGGGCAGGAACAAGCAGTTTTTTGACGACCCTATAATAGAAAAGCCCATGCAGTGAAAAGAAGAAAAGAAGAAAAATGAAGAAAAAAAACGATGATTTCATGATTTGAGCAGATCGTTAAAGATGAATATAATAATCTCAAAAGCAATCAAAATGATAATAATCCATTCAAGGAGGCTTGAATGTTTATGATTTTGTTCATCTGCCAAAATAGTCAGCACTTCTTGCAAAACATTAAGTTTTCGGTTTAAGATCTCTATGCGAGGCTGCAGTTCAAGATATTTTCGTGCTGCTTGATAGTAGATCTCAAGCTCAGGATATTCCCAAAAAAATTCGGGTGTGTCAAGCAATTCAAAGTGTAGATAGATTTTTGATTTGGCCAGGAAAAGATGTCCTCTTGCTTTGGCAATCTCTTTTCTTGACATCAAAACACGTCCGCTGCTTGCAAGTTCCAGAGGGATATGCTCTGTTTGCTGCAATGTTTCATGCATTGCATCTTCAAATTCATTTAATTTTATAGATTGTGCGATCGCAAATGAGACTGAGAGCATCGTAAGTTCGTTACTGTTGTCCAAATAGACGGTATCGGTCTCTATTTTTATTTTTTGTGTCTGTGAAAACTCGAAATTAAACTCTTCGCAGTTTTCGGAAGAAAAAGATGAGGAGGAGATTTTTTTAAGTAAAAACTCCTCTTCCCCAAAGTCCCAAAATACTGCAACGCCATGTTTAAAGATGAAAGCGAACTTCGATTCTTTTTCGATAATGATAGCGTCTTTTATTATTTTTGCTCTAAAAGTTTTTATAGCATTTTGAGTGATTTCTTTAAAATCAAAATCGTTTACAAATTTATAGCTTTTTATAGTATTCATTGCATGCCCATTCTTTTAAGATATCCATAATGATATATTATAACGGTTTTGAGTGTTTCGTGTCTTATATTGACATAAAAATAGTACATTTTTTGAAATTTCTTAATGCTTTGATGTTTCAATGCAAAAGGTATTGCACATAAAAAACGATCTTTGTGGTTTTGGCGGGTCTTGGATACTCTTTGTAGGCGATACGTATTACCTCAAGCGTATTTTCATCTAAAGCTGCGTATCCTATAGGTCTTTTGAGCTGAAGATTGGTAATATCCCCGTTGGGATGAAGGTTAAAAGAGACGATATTGGTGCCCTCCTGTTTTGTTTGTATCGCTACATCGGGGTATCCGTTTCTAGAAAGTGTATTTTGGGTGATGCGGTGTATCGTGCCAAGATTGTCTCGTATAAATTCTTTTTGAACCTGGCTGAAACCGTCAAATTCTCTGCCGTATAGTTGATTGATCATGTTGCCTGTCTGGTTGGAATTGTTAGATTTTGTTGCTCTGTACATCGAGGTTCCCGATCCCATAAGGGCGTTGGCAAGCGGATCTTTTGACGCTTTTGATATGGGACTTTTGGGACGAGTTGATTTGATTGTTGGTTTTGCTGTGTGCCGTGTCGCCTTCGTTTGAAAGATATTGTTTCTGATTTTTTTTACTTGTTTTTTTGTGATCTTGGTAGCATTGTTTTCACTGTTATCTTTTTGGGGGACGGCAAGACGCTTTTTTTGGTCTAAAATTTTTTTCTTAACGATAGGTTTTGCTGTCGGCACTTTATTTGGTTTTTTTTCCACAGGCTTTGCCCGGGGAGGTGTTATTGGTGCGTGCGCGGCTATAGGCTTGGGGGAGGGAGGCATAAACTGCGATAGATTTAGTGCAATTTTTTCCTCTTTTGCCAAAGGAGGGGGCCGTAAGACAACCTTTTTAAAGGTCACCACAAAAAGCAGCAAAAGCAAAAGATGCAACAATAAAGAGAGCAATACTCCTTTTAATGTTCTGATAATCGTCTCCTTAGTGCCCATAGTGTATAATCTTCGCAATTATACATAGATGAGGATTAATAGATGGCATATGAAAAAAGTATAGCAGCATTCAAAGAAGCTTACAACGTGATACCCGGAGGTGTTGATTCGCCCGTACGTGCATTTAATGGAGTGGAAGGCACGCCGCCGTTTATAGAATACGGAAAAGGAGGATATCTTTATGACATTGACGGCAACAGATACGTTGATTATGTGCAGAGTTGGGGACCGCTTATTTTTGGACATTGTGATAAGGAGATCGAAGATGCGGTTATAGAAGCAGCCAAAAAAGGGTTGAGCTTTGGTGCGCCCACAACGATAGAGACTCGGCTGGCTGAAGAGATAGTCTCTCTTTTTGAGGGCATAGACAAGGTGCGATTTGTCAGTTCCGGCACAGAGGCGGTGATGTCTGCTATTAGGTTGGCACGAGGATTTACGAGCAGGGATAACATCGTAAAGTTTACGGGGTGTTATCATGGGCATTCCGATTCATTGCTGGTGCAGGCGGGATCGGGTCTGGCAACGTTCGGTGCGCCTTCAAGTCCCGGAGTGCCTGCTGATCTGACCAAACACACTTTGCTTGCTACATACAACGATATCGCGAGTGTTGAAAAATGCTTTGAAGATTCAAAAGAGGGTATTGCCTGTATCGTGATAGAGCCGATCGCAGGAAATATGGGACTGGTTCCTGCGGATGAATCTTTTTTGGAAGCACTTAGAAGAGTATGTGATGCCCATGGTACGCTTTTGATTTTTGATGAAGTGATGAGCGGATTTAGAGCGTCACTTAAAGGAGCGCAGGGTATCACGTCTGTCAAGCCTGACATGGTTACTTTGGGTAAAGTCATCGGCGGGGGCATGCCCGTAGGCGCGTTTGGTGCAAGAAAAGAGATTATGGCGCATCTTTCACCTGAAGGTCCGGTGTATCAGGCGGGAACACTGAGCGGAAATCCTGTTGCCATGGCAGCGGGATTTGCAAGTCTTAAAAAACTCAAAAAGAATCCCGCAATCTATGTAGAGCTGGGAAACAAAGCTAAAAAACTGATGGACGGTTTTAAAAAAGCAGCAAATGCAGCCGATATTCCTTTGGTCACAGATGTAAGAGGTTCCATGTTTGGTTTCTTTTTCTCTTCAAAACCGGTAAAAAATTTTAATGACGCATTGGAAAACGATACGAAAATGTTTGCTAAATTTCATAAAGGAATGCTAGACAGAGGAATTTACCTTGCGTGCTCATCTTACGAAACCGGTTTTGTTTCCGCGGCAACAACAGATGAGATGATAGAAGAAACGATCAAGGCAGCCTATGAGGTGATGGCAAATATCAGCAAGTAAAGATATCATCATCGTGAATTTATATCAAATTAAATACAACTGCTTTATGGATCCAGAATGGACTCAAGATAAAAAGCGCAAAGGAATTAACAGTGAACAATAATCAAGAAGACCCCGCGTTTAAAAAATTGGTAGATGCTGCCGACGGGCTGAGTCTGGGCATTTCCATGGTTGTGGCTGTGCTTATGGGTGTAGGTATTGGTCTTGGTCTGCAAAAGCTTACGGGTGCAAATTGGACTCTTTGGATCGGAGTATTTATAGGTGTGGGTGCAGCGGTGCTGAATGTCTACAAGGCCTACGAAAAACAGAAAAGGTCTCTGGATGAACTTGCAAACGATCCTAAATACCGATACAAAAAAGAACAGCAGGCCAAATATGACAATGAGGACGAGAATGACAGGTATTAGCAAAAAGATACTGAAATTCCTTCTTATTGTAGATGCGGTACTGATAGCGGTTGGTATAATATTTTTTGATACCAAAGTATTTTACAGCATGCAGATTGGATTTATTACTTCAGTATCGGTTATGCTGGCCTCTTTTATCAGTTATCGGCGTATGATTGCAGTTCGCGTCGAAAAAGAGATTATCACCATCGATGACAGCAAGGATACAATAGACAGAGTGGAAGATCCTTATGACCTTTATGACGACAAAGAAATCACACAAGCAGAAGAACAGTCTTTGGCTGAGACAGTCAAAGAGGAAAAGAAAAAACGCAAAGAAAACAGACGGTCACTTTTTGAGATCCTCAAAGATACAAAAGCAGCCCTCTCTGTCTACCGCCTAGGAGCCTATCTTCTTTTGGTGCTTGGTTTTTTATATTTGCAGCGTCACGAACTTTTACATATTCCCGGTTACCTTTTTGCATTAAGTTTGCCCCCTGTTATCATTGTCGCGATACTGTTGCGGGACAAAACAAACCATAGCAAAGATACGATACAATAATCTCAACTCCCATTAGGATACATTTTGAAAAAAATATTTTTATTATTGCTTGCTTCTTGCGCACTGATTCAGGCTCAAGAGTCCGCATCTCAAACTTTACAAATTGTCGATAAACCCATAGTATTCACCCAAAAGCGTATAGCCATGACAAAAGAGTACATCAAATCAAGTTATGGCTTGGACGTTAAGGATATCGCAATCACACCCCGAATTATCGTGCTTCATTGGACGGCGGAGATGGATTTTGAACGCTCGTTCAACCGTTTAAATCCAGAACTTCTTTTAAGTGACCGCAAAGATATCCTGAAGGCAGGCGCCTTGAATGTTTCGTCCCATTTTATGGTTGACCGTGACGGCACTGTCTATCGGTTGATGCCTGAAAACTGGATGGCAAGGCATGTCATCGGACTAAACTATTCAAGCATCGGAATTGAAAATATTGGCGGAAAAGGCAATCAGGCCGAAGACCTCACGCCCGCGCAGCTCAGATCCAACATCGCTTTGGTTAGATATTTGAAAAAGAAATATCCGAGTATCGAGTACATGATAGGGCATTATGAATACACCCGGATGGAGCATACTCCCCTATGGCTGGAAAAAGACACAAGCTATAGAACCATTAAAGCAGATCCGGGTCCCAAGTTTATGAATGCGGTCAGGTCAGCCGTGAAAGAGCTTCAGCTTAAAACACCTCCAAAAGACCGATAGTGCACTCAGCGTTTGCAACCCCGGACTGGGTGATCTTTGGTATCTATTTTCTTCTGGTAATCGTCTCATCGGTTTGGCTCAGCAGAGTAAAGGTTAAAACGAGCAGAGATTATTTCGTCAGTGAAAAATCCCTTCCGATGTTCGCAGTTGCCATCTCTGTTCTTGCCACTTCGCAATCGGCTGCTACGTTTTTGGGAGCTCCGGAATCTTCATACGGCAATAATCTCACCTTTGTAGGTTTCTTCTTTTCTGCTCTTTTGGCAGTCGTCATAGTGGCAAAAGTATTGGTACCTAGATTTTACGAGATAGGCGCTATCACGGTTTATGAACTCTTGGAAAAGAGATATAGTCCGCGAGCCAAAAGAGATGCCGGGATGATGTTTTTAGTCGGCAGATTATTTGCCAGCGGAGCAAGGCTGTATATCGGGGCTTTGGCTGTATCAATGATACTTTTTAGCGATATAGCGGCAACTCATATACTATTTGCCATTATTATTCTTATGTCGGGGTCATTGGGATATGCCTATTTTGGCGGTATCAAGTCTATCATCATAGCCGACATCGTTCAAGTCGTCATCTATATGGGTGCTGCGCTATTTATCATTTATCATCTTTTTGGTGCTCTTGGCGGTGATATCGGAGTGATCTATTCTGCACTGGAGGCAAGCGACAAGCTCAAGATAATCGATTTTTCTCTTACGGGAAGTTATAACTTTTGGGCTTTGATAAGCGGTTTGCTTCTTTTGAATATCGCAGCATACGGACTCGATCAGGATATGACACAGCGTATCCTCACCTGCAAAGATAAAAACGAAGGAGCAAAGTCGCTCATCGTCTCCATCCTCATCACCATACCTACCGCGTTTTTGTTTTTGGTTATCGGACTGTTGTTGTATCTGTTTTATCAGCATCCTGAGCTCTCCGGTTTTGGCAATGAGATAGACCAAAGCTTTGCAGGCGAGAAAATAGCTATCTTTATGACCTATATCCTTCATGAGCTTCCTGACGGCTTCAAAGCGCTTGCGACTATCGGTGTGGTTGCGACGACATTTACGAGTACGAGTTCAGTTCTTGGGGCGATGTCATCTGTGGCGGTGACGGATATCTATAAGCCGATGTTTGAGGGTAAAAGCGAGAAGCATTATCTGAAAGCTTCCAGAGCAGGGGTGCTTCTCTCTGCGCTGCTTCTATCGCTCATGGCAATACTCAGCTACTATTGGCAGAGATCCAGCGATATCCCGCTCCTTGACTTTGCACTTGGGGTAATGGTGTTCGCGTACGCTGGATTGCTAGGAGTTTTTGGTGCGGCTCTATGGACCAAAAGAGGTGATGAGAGAAGTGTGCGATACGCACTTCTGGGCGGATTTATGACAGTTCTGTTCTTGCAGCCGTATATCACAGAAACATTGTTTGATTTTGCTATTAATTTCTCAGCGCAGATCATCATCGGAACTGTTGTTTCTTTTGGGATTATGATGATAGGGAAGGGTAGCGGTACTATTGGCCAGAAATAATCGCATAAAGACACGGACTCCTTAGCCGGCATGACAAGCATATGCCAATGCTAATCACAAAATGTAATTTCACCTCAATCAAGTAGAGAAAACTTTCGCCAATACTAACCATTAAAACAAATTTCCCTTACGATATAATGATATCCATATAAACGAATAAGGATACGGATGGGTGAGCTGTACATTGGCGTGATGAGCGGAACATCATTGGATGGTATAGATATATCACTGTGCGAAGTAGATGAGAACCGCTGCAAACTCATCACGTTTGAGAGCTATCCTTATGAGCTTAACGATGAAGTTTTGGAAATTATACATAGCAATGTGCATATCTCCAAGATAGGCGAGTGTGATCATCGCCTGGGACTCATGTATGCCAAAGCGATTAATAGCTTTTTGAACAAATACAATATCCTAAAAGATACCATAAAAGCCATAGGATTGCACGGACAAACTGTGTGGCATGAGCCAAATAAATACTTTACTATGCAGCTGGGCGATCCAAATATAGTGGCGTTTCAAACCGGACTAACCGTAGCAGCGGACTTTAGACGAAAAGATATGGCGGCAGACGGGCAGGGGGCGCCGTTTGCTCCGGCGTTTCATGCATTTTTATTTGGCGCTAGCGGTAAAAAAACAGCAGTTGTCAATATCGGCGGCATGGCAAATATCTCAGTACTTGATGAGCAAGTGAAAGGGTATGATACGGGGTGCGGCAATGTACTGCTTGACAGTTGGTGTCAAAAACATTTGGGCAAGAGTTACGATAAAGATGGCTCTTGGGCTAGAAGCGGTGAGTTAAGCGAATCACTTTTAAAAGAGTTTTTGAGTGATGAGTATTTTGCCAAAAGTTATCCAAAAAGCACAGGCAGAGAGTATTTCAATCTCGCATGGATTGAAGAAAAGATGCGTAGAATGGATTCCTGCCTGCGCAGGAATGACAACAACCCGTCATCCTCGGGCTTGACCCGGGGATCCAAAGAGATCTTGAAACAAGTTTGGGATGACAGTCGTGCGGATTCGCGCCTGCGCAGGAATGACGATTTGTTGAAGCACTATAAACCTCAAGATATCCAAAGAACACTTTTGGAATTGACAGCCAAAACTATCGCCAATGAAGTGCAAAAATTTAAGAGACAAAGAGTTGTTTTGTGCGGCGGCGGAGCTAAAAATAGTTTTCTCACCCAAAGGCTTCATAGTTTGTTGGCGTCTGTCGAAGTTGTGAGTTCTGACAGCCTTGGAATAAGCAGTGAAGCGATGGAGTCTATGATGATGGCATGGCTGGCTCACAAGAGAGTGAGAAGCGAAAAAGTAGATCTAAAAGACGTAACGGGCGCAAGTGCCAATGCGGTATTGGGCGGGCTTTATGTATAATACTTTTCATTAACTAATGGCTTAGCGAATCTTCTTGAAAGGGTACAGCTTTAAGAAAAATGATAAAAAATGACAAAGAGACAAGGGATAAACGATATATGGCTGAGGGTATAAAATCATGGCTTCAAGATATCGGATGGAATGAGTGGAGCATAGAAACAGCCTCTAGCGATGCGAGCTTTAGATCATACTACCGTCTTAGAAAACTGCATGATTTTACGATTGATCAGCAGTCAGTTAGCCGGGAAACCAAAAAACAAGAACCTCCCACCTGCATAGTGATGGACTCCTCTTTGATGCCTGAGAGTTTGATGATGTTTATTGATATCACTGAAAGGCTTTTGGCCGCCGGCGTCCGTGTTCCCTATATAATAGTAAAAAATATAAAAAAAGGCTATCTTATTCTTGAGGATTTTGGAAGCACGCATTATTTTGATGTTTTAAATAAAAAGAATTACCATACGCTTTACCAAAAAGCCATTGACGAGATCATCAAGATGCAGCATGCCAACACAAAAGGCTTGCCGTTTTATGATGAAAATTTTTTACATTTTGAAATGGCATTGATGCAAGAATGGTATCTTGAAAAATATTTAAAAATATCAATAGCAAAAGAACACCAGGATATTATTAACGAAGCACTCAAAAAAATAGTCCAAGTGGTACTTGAGCAGCCACAGGGGGTTTTTGTCCACCGCGATTTTCATTCGCGCAATATCATGCTGCCCTCCGAAGACAAGATAGGGATCATAGACTATCAGGATGCAAGGGCGGGAGCCATCACCTATGACCTGGTTTCGCTTCTGAGGGACTGTTATGTTGAGATTGACGCAAAAGAGGTTGAAAGACTGGCACTCTATTATCGTGACAGCATCGGTTTGGATATTGATGATGCTACTTTTATCAAATGGTTTGATTTTATGGGATTACAGCGACACATTAAGGTATTGGGTATTTTCAGCAGGCTGCATTTGCGTGATGGAAAAGACGGGTATTTAAAGGATATTCCTTTGACGCTCAAGTATATTTTGGAGACAGGCTCGAAATACAATGAAACAAAGATGTTTGTATCGTTACTTCAAGGTTTGTTATAGATGATAGTTTTTATATGTTTTTGTGTTCAATATTTTTGCCGATACACGTAGGGGGAAAGCGAACCGGAAAATAAAATACAAAGAACGGTGACGCCTTTTGTCTATTTTTTCTAAAAAAATCGAAACCGGACACAAAGGCAGCACAAGTATTTTTTAAAATACAAATTAAAGCTTTAAAAGGAATAAAATGAAAGCAATGATACTTGCAGCGGGTCGCGGCGAACGGATGAGGCCACTCACGGATGAGATGCCAAAACCACTACTTGAAGTTGGCGGTATCCCGCTCATTGTGTGGCATCTTGAAAGACTGGCACATGACGGATTTAAAGAGATCGTTATCAATATTGCGCATTTGGGCTACCGCATACCTAAGGCTTTGGGTGACGGCTCGCAGTGGGGCGTAAAGATAACTTACAGCGATGAACAAGAAGAGGGGGCACTGGAAAGTGCAGGGGGTATCGTCAAAGCCTTGCCTTTGCTTGGGGATGAAACATTCTTAGTACTCAATGGCGATATCTGGTCTGACTATGACTTTAAGCAGGATAAAAAGCTCAAAGAGGGCATCTTGGCGCATTTGATTCTCGTGCCCAACCCCGAACACAATCCAAAAGGGGATTTTGCTCTAGAGGATGGTTTTGTGACTGATGCCAAAGCATATACTTTTTCAGGCATTGGTTACTACTCCCCAAAATTTTTTAAGGATGTTCCTTATGGCAAAAATGCCTTGGCTCCTTTGCTAAGATCTGCAATGAGGGAGATGAAAGTTACAGGTGAACTCTATGAGGGTGAATGGCTTGACATAGGAACCCCTCAGAGACTTGAACTTTTGAATGTGCAGTTAATCAATCGGTATTAGATAAAAACGATGCTTTGGCTTATGAAAATATGGGACTGTTTAAAATCCCATATCGTTTTATCAGGATATCTTTTCTTAACTTTTTTCTATAAGCTTCTTTTTGCTGTTGTTGCACCGCCAATAAACAACGCCAAAGCAATAATATAATCATGAGACGGGAAAGTGACTATAAAACAATTTTTTATTTCAGCCCCCCCTCTCGCTGATAATGCAGATAGATATCTGCCAATTTACAACAAACCCAGCAAAGCAAAAAATAAAACAGGCGGTGTGATTACCAGTCCGACCTTCATATACTCTCCCCAGCCGATTTTCACTCCTTTTTTAGCTAACACATGCAGCCAAAGAAGAGTGGCAAGCGAACCGATCGGTGTCATTTTGGGGCCCAGGTTTGATCCTAAGATATTGGCATAGACCAGCGCCTCGTTTCCGGCATAGCCCACACGGTCGATCGCTATGTCCATGATCATGATCGTTGGCATATTGTTCATCACAGAGCTGATGACCGCAGATAAAAAGCCGGTTCCCATGATAGCTATGGCAGTCCCCTGGGTATTCAGCGCTGTGATCCATGAAGCGATGATTTCGGTAAGTCCGGCATTTTTCAATCCGTAAACCACCACATAGAGCCCGATACTAAACCAAACGACCTGCCATGGCGCTGCTTTGATGGTCATGATGGGTTTTGTGGCTTTGTAGTGATTTGCAATTGCTAAAAAAACAAGCGCTCCCCCCAGTGCAAAAATAGAAACCGGCAGGTTGTAGGAGTCACCTATAAAATAGCCGATCATCAATAGCACCAAAAAAAACCATGAAAGTTTGAACATGGTTTGGTTTTTGATAACCGAAGAGGCTTCGGGCAAAGTGCTTACATCAACTTTTAAAGGGATATCTTTGCGAAAATAGATCCATAGCACCACAATTGAAGCGAAGATCGAGAGCAGGTTGGGTAAAAACATATGTTTCGCATATTCAACAAAACCGATATCAAAATACCCGACCGTTACGATGTTGGTCAAGTTTGAAATGACCAGAGGGTTGGATGCACTGTCGCCGATAAAGCCGCCTGCCATCAAAAAAGCAAAGATTGCCAAGGGATTCATCTTTAAATATTTCATCTTTGCAAGCAAAATAGGTGTAAGGATAAGTGCGGCGCCGTCATTGGCAAAGAACGCGGCAACAAGTGCTCCCAAAAGCAGAATATAGACAAACATTCTGTTTCCGCTGCCGCGGCTTAATTTTGCCATTTTGATGGCCGCCCATTCAAAAAAGCCTATCTCGTCAAGCACCATTGAAAGTATGATAATGCCTATAAAGGCAAGCGTTGCATCCCAGACAATGTCTATCACCCTAAAGACGTCTGCATAACTTACTGCACCAGCCAGCAGTGCAATGATGGCACCCATGACCGCGGTTGTGCCGATCTGAAGCCCTTTGGGCTGCCAGATTATGAAGAGCAAGGTAACTAAAAATATTGAAATCGATAAAAACACAGTCTACTCCAGAAAATAAATTGGGTAACTATAGCGAAATTACATAATAATATCAAGATATATTGATTTATTGATATTATTTTGCTGCAATTCAAATTGTTCTAAAAAGGAGCAAGCGATAAAGCAAACCCAAATACTCAGTCACTGCTTGAATTAAAAGGATACATGTCGCAAAAGCGTATGAGGCGGCCATGATACAGACATCGGTTTATCTTGACGCCAGAGACAAGGCAATTGATAAACATATTTAGTGCATCATCCAAGACAATCACTTGATTTGATGAACTAAATATCCCACAACGCCAAAAATCCTTGAAGCGTTAAAGGCAAAACGTTTATTTATCTCCATGATTACATAGTTACGTATTTAAAAAAGAAAGATGGATTTCACTGCCGTATTGGCGAATGATATCTGTTTTGGCCGCATGATAAGCTTCGACATTGTTTTTTTGACCTGATTTTTCTATCGAGTATCGGGCCAATTCGTCCGAAATCACATCCATAAAAAGTTCAGCCAGCAGCAACCTGGCAGAATCCCTAAAATGTCCTCTGCCGTCAATATAGAGCTGGACGGTCGGTGCACCGGTATTGATGATGATTTTTCGCTCTTTGCGATTATATACAGCACGATCTCTGTCATTGTTTAGATTGCGCAGTTCATAGCCGGCAAACATATTGGCGCCATGATCCCTGGGTGCTCTTTTTTTTGCAGTATGCATCGATGAGCCGTAACTATGTCCGGATGCTCGCTCTGAAATAACGATTTCGCACCGTGCCCAATAATCACCTCCCCGCACCGTGATCTCCCCCTGTTCACCCGCCTTATCCCCCACAATGGTCCATTCTATGCGCTGTATCTCTTTTAGTTCTTCCAGCGATATTGATGTTGGCTTGGGTTCAATATGGACAGATTCTGGCAGCATATACTCAAGGTTTAAGGTCTTATCCTCAGTAAACTGCTCAGGGGCAACCAGTAGAGCAACATGAAAAGGGTGATTTGGTTTTCGATAATAAAAAGGTGTAGTAAAACGCAATGCAGCCGAAAGCTCAGTGGTTTCATCAGCAATCATTTCTGCATCAGACGGCGGCAGGATGATACCGAAATCTTCAACTGCGGCTACATTCATGCGTTGCAAAAGATGTTCGATCATATGGCCGGTTTTGTCGGAAGTTGAGGCACGTTCCAAATGCTTGAGTTTTTCTTGCTCCGCCAACACGCAGGGGGCAATCATATTGCTAACGGATTTGGAGAAAGCTGCCACAAAAGGGTCTTTTTGGTTTAATCCTTCGCGTTCATCGCTAATGACGGCTATGCCATGGCTTAATTTTTCAATCAAAGCCGGACAGTATACTGTACCAAAAAGATATTCTGTTCCTATCTGGTTTTCGTATTCAAACAGTTGACAGTCAAGTACCGCCATATCGGACAAAACAACCAATCCGTTTGTGCGTTCATCGCCCCTGGACGTTAATTCGGTATCAATAGCACGTTTTAAGGTGAGGGCAAATGGATACGTCTGCTGCTCATAGTTAAAATATCCGGTTTCATCGGGTCCTATCAGTATATCAGCAGGCGGTTCTTGATAGCAGATCTTGCCGCTTTGTTCCGCTTCTTTGCCTTGTTGTATATTTACTAATTCCACATGACGCCGCGCCAAGATATCTCGCAGATAGATATTGTTTGCTACTGCTTGTATGACAGACTGATAACGGGAAATATTTACCTGCGTATTTTCAATAACGATGGTTATCTGGCTGCCATTTTCCGAAATGCCCAAGCGTTCATAATCTTCACTCCGGGCTGTTCGGTCTCCTCCCCCATCGTCATACAGGTATCCGCCGTTTTCACTTCGAAAGAGCTCAATACGGGAAAATCGACCGTCACGGATGGTTTCTATCCATCCGTGACCAAGGCCATAAATAGCTTGTTTCAAGCCGCGGCCAAAATATCCGCGTCCTCCGCTTTCTCCCTTGGCTAAAGAACTATGTGCTCCGCCATAGGATAGAATGAAACATGCTTTTTCAAAAGACATTCCTTCTGCTTGATCTGTAACCACCAGCAGTGCACCTGTCTGATGTCGTTCGTATTTGATGAGAATCTGCCCGTTTGTCTGCATGCCGGTTTTTTCCAGTCTGGCATAGCTGTCATCACTGTTGGTGATCAATTCAACCAAGGCTTTTTCTATAGAAGCGAATCGTCGCGAATCGATATCGATTACTCTTTGGTCTACCGGAATTGCTGTAATTGCCATTTTGGACACTCCGTTTGTGTTTGATCTGGTATTCTTTGTTGTTTCTAGATAATGCAACGAGAAATTTATTGCATTATTCTAGCCAAAAAATGCCGACTTGCGACTTTTGTTGACAAATTTTATTTATTTGCAAAAATAGACCAAGGAATCAATGAAGACTGTCCAGATATTTTGCTACTGCATCTTCATCATTGGAGTGGGGCAGGATGATATCTGCTACCGCCTTAACTTCATCAAGCGCATTGGCCACCGCCACAGAAGTTCCTGCAAGTCTAAACATGCCTATATCATTGATACTGTCTCCAAAAACGGTTATTTCATGAGTGTTGCGCCCCATATAGTCTGCAATTTTTTGCAATGCATGAGCTTTGTCGCCTTCAGGATGCAATACGGTAAGAAAATAGCCGTCACTGTATTTTTCGGGAGAAAGTTTATATTCCAGTTCATTGCCAAAAGTTTTTTGAAGATGCTCGGTGAGAGGTTTTAGTGTTTGATAGTTCCCGAAATAGACAATTTTTAGATTCATCTCCATGGCTTGAATTTTTTTGCATACTCTCATGCGAGGATCGTTTTTGTAGTTTTGAAGCACACCGTTTTGATGATCGTTGCGTTGGGCAGGGACGAGGAATGCCTCATTGAGCTCCATGTCTTTGAGCGCAATTACAAAAGGGTAGATGCCAAAACGGCTGCCTTCGTATATAACTGCATCGCCCAGTGTTTTGTTGACGAGTTTAAGTTCTATAAGTTTTTTTTGAGGTGTGACAACCATTGCCCCGTCAAGAAGTATCATGGGGGCGTCCAGATGAAGTGTGGCCAAAAAGTCATGAGATTTTTGAAAGCTTCTGGCCGTAGCGATGGACAATATGGCATTTTTTGCTTTTTCGTTCCACACATTGGCGCTAAAGTCGCTGATGCTTTGGTCTGTACGTAAAAAAGTATGATCAAGGTCGGTGATGTAGATAGATTTTTTCAATGTGAAAGCCCATTCGTAAAAACGTTTTGATTGTATTGTGACATGGTAGCACAAGTTTAAAAAATATATAAATAATTTAAGTAAAAATTGAAGTTGATTTGTCGCTTTGGATTATGCTTTTAAGAGTCCGGAAGGACCCTTAAAGGATTAGTTCATATCAGGTTTTGGAGTGTCTTGTGTGCTTTTTGGAAGCTGCGGATACTCAATAACCGGTTTCCTTCCCTCTAGGACTTTAAGGAACGTGATGATTTTGTTTGTATCTTCGTCAGAAATCTCTACGCCCAGCTGCGTGCGTCCCATTTCCTGAACAGCTTCAGCTAGACTCCAGATGGCACCATTGTGAAAGTATGGAGCTGTTTGGGTTACTTCTCTTAGGGTAGGAACTTTGACCATACCGTTTTTGTCTCCCTTGAAGTCTCCTACATCAGCATATTTATATTTGCCAATCAGAGGAAAAGGCTGCATGCCTCCCCCTAGCGCAACACCGTTATGGCAAGTGGCACATCCTTTATCTATAAAGGTATCAAGGCCTTCTTTTTCTGCGTCGCTAAGAGCATCGCTTTTTCCGTTTAAGAAGTCATCGTAGCGTGATGGCGTGACTAAGGTTCTTTCGTAGATCCCGATAGTTGCTGTGATCGTTTTAAAATCGACTTTGACATCATCTCCGTATGCTTTTTTGAATGATTCGACATATTCAGGCATTGAGTTGACTCTTGCTTCTACCATTGATGGAGCTGCTGCCATTTCAGGCATTGCCTGCATGGGGCCTTGTGCTTGATCTTCTAAATCAGGGCTTCTTCCGTCCCAAAATTGCACCTGTGCAAATACAGCATTGTAAACAGTTGGAGAGTTTAGATGATGAGGATTGGCAGTCCAATTGTGTCCTACTGCTGCACTTACGCCATCAGCACCGCCCATTCCAAGATTATGGCACGTGTTGCAAGAAATAAGTCCGCTTTTTGAAAGACGCGGTTCAAAATAAAGCTGCTTTCCTAGTGCAACCTTCTCGTCTGTAATTGTTCCTTTGGGGTCGATTAGCTTTGATAGGGCTTTGGCGTCTTCAGGTATAGCTATAAGCCCATTTGTTTTAGCTTTTTCCGCAAGCGAAGATGCACCAAACACACAACTTGAAGCAATCAAAGACAAACTCACTAGTTTTATCATTTTCATTCTTTATCCCTTTTTTTGATTTTTATAATATCTAATTATAGGATAATAAATATTAAAGGAAAATTAATATTATTTAGCTACTAGATATTTTCTATATTCTACTGTTAAATGCATTAAAAAGATAAACAAGACGATAAAAATAAACCAGTGTGTAAGACAAACTTTAGAAGGGCAGACGCTTTTGAGCGTCTGATTGGCAGGGGATTTTAAAATGGGTATATTTGGCTAGCTGCGGCTTTCCTGTCCGCCATTTCTGCTTGCACGGCCTTGACTGCTGCGCTCTCTGCTTGGATGTCCGCTTCTGCTTTTGTCTCCGCCGCCGCTGCTTCTTCTTCGGCTGCTGTCGTTTCCGCTTCGTCCGCGACTTCGGTTTCTGTTGCTGCTTGGACTTCGTTCGTTTCTGATTCGCTCTATAGCTGTAGCTATCTGATCAAGCGTAAGACCGATCTTGTCTTTTCCCAAGATGGCATTTTCACTTTGTATCATAGATGCCAAAAGATGAGCGATCGTCACAATATCCAAATCATGCTGAAGGGTCTTAACCAATTTGATAGCGCTTTCGGTAATTTGTGTACCGGCAATTTTTGCTATGAGTTCATCTTCTTTGACATTCTGAACCTCTTGACGGGTAGGGATAACTTCTGTTGCCATGGTAGTCCCTACATCTTTTTCGATACGTTTGATGGTCTTGAGTTCATTGGGTGTCACCAACGTAATCGCTTCGCCTGTTTTTCCTCCGCGGCCTGTACGTCCGATACGGTGTACATAGCTTTCAGAATCAAAAGGAATATGGTAGTTGAAGACATGGGTAACATCATTGACGTCAAGCCCACGTGCCGCTACATCTGTAGCAACAAAGATATCGATCCCGCCCTGTTTAAATGCCTTAATGGTCACTTCTCTTTGTTTTTGCTCCATGTCTCCATGCAAGCCAGAAACCTTAAATCCTTGGGCAGTAAGGTGTGCAACAAGTCTGTCTACCTCTTTTTTCATACGGCAGAAGATGATGCATTTATTTGGATTTTTAAAATCTATCAAACGCACCAATGCATCGTCTCTCTCTTTTTCCTCCACAACATAATAAAATTGCGTGATAGAGGTATTTGTGCTCTCGCTTTTTGTGATAGAGACTGTTTTTGGCTCCAGAAGTATTTCTTCTGCAAGTTTTCTGATGGCTTTTGGCATCGTAGCAGAGAACATGAGTGTTTGTCTGTCTTTTGCAAGGAAAGTAAAAATGTTTTTAATCTCATCCAAAAAACCCATATCAAGCATTTCATCAGCTTCATCCAGCACCACAAAATGCGGATTGAGTTTGATCTTTTTGCTCATAAGAAGGTCTTGAAGTCTGCCCGGTGTTGCTACCACGATAGAAGCTTGGTTGATACGTTCTATTTGTTTTGCATAAGCCGTACCGCCATACACTGTGGCTGTTTTAAGGTTTGATAGTTTACCAAAACGATAAAGTTCATCACTCACTTGCATGGCAAGTTCTCTTGTCGGCACAATGACTAGACCTTCAACGGAACCGTCTGCTTTCATCATACTCATGATAGGAAGACCAAAAGCAGCGGTCTTTCCTGTTCCTGTCTGGGCCTGGGCAATGATATCATGTCCGGCAAGTACGAGAGGTATAGCCTCTTTTTGTACGGGACTGGGCTCGGTAAATCCAGCCTCTTTTATAGCATCCTGGATGCTCTCTTTTAGGTTAAAATCTGTAAATTTCATATTGTTTCTTTATAGTAAAATAGCGGGTAGCCATAGTGATAGTCCCTATTTTATGCAGCTGATACCAAACTATCGCACAATGTGTGTGGATGATCAGTGAAGTACTAATGATGTACTAAAATAGTATACGGGAATTGAGTGCCCGTAGGGAGTTTGATACTCTCTTGCAGAAAAGTTTCGTATTATAGCGAGTTTTTTATAAAAAGATAGGGACGAAAGATATTTGTTTTTATAAAAGCCCCAATTGCAGCTTTGCTTCGTCGCTCATTTTTTCTTGTCCCCATGGAGGATCAAACACCAGGTCAACATGCAACTCCTCAAGTTCATCTACGCGATAGCTGATACTGCGCACCAGATTGACTATTGTTTCAGACATCGAGCAGGTTGCAGAGGTAAGCGTCATTTTAACTTTGCATTTTTTACGTTTGGTTTCCGTATCGGTCCGGCAATCTACATCATAGATCAATCCAAGGTCATAGATGTTGACCGGGATTTCAGGATCATAGATATTTTTCAGTTGTTCAATAACTTTTTCTTTCATGGTTTCATTTGTCATTTTGTGGCTCCTTGGCTGAGGCCGATTTGTATGCTTTGGCATGACTGTAGATCGTATTTAGGAATGCTTCAAGTCCTTTTTGGCGTACGGGACTTAACAGTTCTGTGATGCCCATGGTTTGAAGTTCTAGCGGATCAAACGAGAGTATTTCCTCTGGTGTGCGATCATCAAAGATATCCAAAAGAATAGTCATCATTCCTTTTGCCATCATCGATTCCCCTTCGCCTCGGAAATGTATTTTGTTGTGATCGTATTGGGTAACCAGCCAAGCATTTGAGGAGCACCCCCTTATGAAGCTTTCACTGTTTTTTTCACCTGCCTCAAGAGGGGGTTGATGCTTGCCCAGATCTATAACATATTCTATTTTTTCATCAGCGGTTGAAAAAAGATCAAAATCGGCTTTGTAGCGGGCTATTTTTTCCTGCATGGTCATAATGTCTCCTTAATTTTTTGCATTTCAATGCCGATGAAAGAATCTATTGAGCCGTTTCTTTCAGAGACTTTGTTCTGCTTGATGCATAAAATGCTTCTTCAAAACTCACTTTAATGCGTTCTTGATTTCTGGTATCTTTAATTTTTTCTATCAAAGTATTCGCAAAGGCTATCACAAGTATTTTTTGGGCGTCGATTTGAGAGATGCCTCGAGACTGCAAATAAAATAACTGTTTTTTGTCAAGTTGTCCGGTGGTGGCTCCGTGTGAAGCTTCAAGCTCATCTATATAAATCTCTAATTGCGGCCTGGTAACCATGTAGGCATTTTCTCCCAGCAAAATCGCTTTAGAATTTTGATGGGCTTTGGTGTATTTGGCGGTATGTTCGACTTTGATAAGTGCATCGAAAATTCCTCTTGCATTTTCATCAAGGATATTTTTAGCTTCCTGATGCGAGCTTGCATGTTCGCCTTTGTGGACAATCCGTGAGACAATACCTCTTTTGGCCTGACCCCCAATATAGAGCAGATGTCCGGCTTCCATGTGTGCGGAGGTGTCCAAATCTACTTTGAGCAACGTGAGTGCAGATGCGTCCCCAAAATCAAAACTCTTAAAGACCATATTGGCCTGTTTTTCTACCGAGATTTTGTGAGAGGCGATCATGGTATAGTGCGGGGCATAGGCAGTTTGGTTTTTCAAAACTCTTAGGGAGCTGTCTTTCGCAATATGCATGTCGTAACCGTAAAGTACAAGCGATTCTTTAGCGTTCTCTCCTTCAAATGTCTCATAGAGTGTTGCATGTCTGTTGCTTTGATTTTTGATGACTAAACGATAAGCAATAAGAGTATGAGGTTTTGTAAAGCGATGCAAAAGTTCAACCTCTGCATCTCCGTCCAGTTCTATGATAATTATTGATGGAGCTAAAAGATGGCCCAAATAATAGAGAGGATCAAAATGTGTCATATCTGCATGATTGTATTCGCCATAATAGACCCGTATCCCCTTGGGGGCGGTCTTGACAATCCCGTCTTCAATCTCTATTCTGTCATGTTCTTTTATTTCTTTTGGGATAAAAGTGGTGGTTTTGTACTCTTGCTCCATCAGGGCTTCTATGTCAAAATAATGATAGGCTTCACTTTTTGCGTTGGGCATGCCAAGTTCGCTAAATTTTTCCAGCAATAAATCTTTTTGTGCGCTTGCTTTGAAGAGGGCTCGCAACTCCTCTATGTTTTTATGCTGAAGCGTTATGGGTTTCATCTGCTTTCATCCTTGATAGACTCATATCCCTCGGCCTCGAGTTGTGCGACAAGTTCAGGCCCGGCAGTTTTGATAATCCTGCCATCTTTTAAAACATGAATATAATCAGGCTTAATGTAATCTAAGATACGGCTATAGTGCGTAATAACAAGAAAACTTCGTTTGCCGTTTTTCATCTTGTTGATCCCTTCAGAAACGGCTCTTAGTGCATCGATATCCAATCCCGAATCAATCTCATCAAGAATGATCACTTCAGGTTCCAGGATAAGCATTTGCAAAATCTCATTACGTTTTTTTTCTCCTCCCGAGAAGCCTTCATTGAGAGAGCGGCTTATCATGTCGGATTTCATTCCGAGGCCTTCAAGATGTTCTTTCATGAGTCTTAAAAATTCAGCAGCATTGAGCTCTTCTTTGCCTTCATATTTACGTTTGGCATTGAGTGCGGTTCTTAAAAAATAGGCATTGTTTACGCCGGGGATCTCTACGGGGTTTTGAAAGCTTAAAAAGATACCCTCCAAGGCTCTCTCTTCGGGTTTCATTTTTATAATGCTGTGATTTTTATAGGTAATATCTCCGCCGGTGATCTCTATATCATAGTGGCCCACAATGGCCTTTGAAAGAGTGGATTTGCCTGCCCCGTTGGGCCCCATAATTGCGTGCACTTTTCCTTCTTCAAGTGTGAGATTGAGCCCCTTGAGTATCTCTTTTGAACCGATAGTTGCTTTGAGATTTTCTATTTTTATCATTATCCTACACTCCCTTCTAGTGTTAAATTTAATAACGCCTTGGCTTCTACCGCATACTCCATGGGAAGCTGGCCAAACACCTCTTTACAGAAGCCGTGTACTATCATGGAGACAGCATCCTCTTCGCTCATTCCGCGCTGTCTGAGATAAAAGAGCTGTTCATCGCTGATTTTAGAAGTGGTTGCTTCATGCTCTATATACCCTTTGGCATCTTTGCATTCGAGAGTCGGAAAGGTGTGCGCCCCGCATTCGCTTCCTATGAGCAGAGAATCGCATTGGCTAAAATTCCTTGCGCCTTGGGCATGCGCGCCGATTTTGACCAGCCCTCTATAGGTATTTTGCCCTCTCATGGCAGAAATTCCTTTGGAGACGATAGTAGATGTGGTGTTTTTGCCCAGATGGATCATCTTTGTTCCCGTATCGGCCTGCTGGGCAAGGGTTGTAACCGCTACAGAATAAAATTCGCCCACAGAATGATCGCCTTTGAGAATGCAGCTGGGATACTTCCATGTTATCGCTGATCCTGTTTCCACCTGTGTCCATGAGATTTTAGAATGATCTCCCTGGCAGAGTCCTCTTTTGGTTACAAAATTAAAGATACCTCCTTTGCCTGTTTCGTCGCCGGGATACCAGTTTTGAATGGTGGAATATTTGATTTGGGCATCTTTCATTGCAATCAGTTCAACGACGGCTGCATGAAGCTGATTTTCGTCCCTTGTGGGTGCAGAACAACCTTCGTTGTAGCTTACATAGCTGCCCTCATCGGCAACAATGAGCGTACGCTCAAATTGCCCCGTATTAAGCGCATTGATACGAAAATAGGTACTCAGCTCCATAGGGCAACGCACCCCTTTGGGAATATACACAAATGTCCCATCCGTAAAAACCGCACTGTTAAGCGTGGCAAAATAGTTGTCATTCATCGGTACTACCGAATGCATATATTTTTTGATAAGCTCAGGGTGTTCATGTATCGCTTCAGAGATCGAACAGAAGATAATCCCCAGTTTGTTGAGCTCTTCGCTATAGGTTGTTTTGACCGAAACAGAATCAAAAACCGCATCCACAGCAATGCCTTGAAGCTGTTTTTGCTCATCAAGCGGTATGCCCAGTTTTGCATACGCTTCAAGAATTTTTGGATCTACGTCGTCAAGATTTTGAGGCGGATTTTTTGGGGCAGAAAAGTATGAGATGGACTGATAGTCAATAGGGGGATACTCGATATGCGCCCAATGCGGCTCTGTCATTGTCTGCCATTTTTTAAAGGCTTTAAGACGAAGCTGTGTCATCCATTCAGGTTCACGTTTTTTTGCTGAAATAAAGCATATAGTGCTTTCATTCAAGCCCGGAGGTACAGTGTCTGTTTCAATATCAACCTCAAAACCAAGCTGATACTCACCGGCTACAACTTTATGTATTTCTTTTTGCGGCATCATAAATCTCCCATACGAAAAGCTTTGATTTTATCTTATAGCACAAATAATACCCAACGGTCAAGTACTTTTAAAAAATAAGAGTAAAAATATCTGATTTGTATTCTATAAAATTTTTGCACTAAAATATGCAAATTAAAAGAAGCGCTCAGCAAAATCCATGATATATTTTTTGAAAAAAATGTATAATTCCATTAGAGTTTTACTTTTAAAAATTATAAAACGTGATTATATATCCATACCAGGAGCAGGGCAATGACAATCTCTGATATTGAGTTTGAAATGAAGATAAATGATGTTGATGACAGCGATATAGCGGCCATTATTGAAGTGTGTAAAATAAAGGGATTTAGTGCCGAAGGATTGGATGAAGAACTTGTTAAAAGAGGCTATGAAAAAATATTTACTGTCAATTATGATGATACTGATGAAGACAGGGAAGAGGATTGGGAAGATTTTGAGTAGTTTTTTATCTCAAACAAACAAGTTCGGCATCCCATATCATTTCAAAGGAATAATCTTAGATGGTCAATAAAAACAAAACATTTATCTCTCGTATTTTGTATACGGGCATGGTTTTACTTTTGGTGGGTGCGGGCGCATCCGCAAAAAATATGTCCAAAGATAGCAACATTACCACTTCGGCCAAAGAAAAATTTTTTAAATCAAATCAGGAAAGCGATAACGGTGCAGAGACTTCAAAGGCAGTGATCGGGGAAGTTGAGAAAATCCGTGTAAATCCCGGCAATTTTGTAATGAAAGCACGCATTGATACCGGAGCAAGTATAACCTCGATAGGTATTGACAGTGTGGAAATTATCAATGAGGATGGAGAGGATTGGGCGATTGTAACTATTGATGATCATACAACCAAACACAAAGTTGTGAGATATATATATGTTAAAAGGCATGGCGCAAAAGCTCATAAGCGCCCTGTTATAAAATTACGGCTTACGTTGGGCGAAATATCTAGAAACGTTAATGTTTCCCTTGCAAACAGAGGCAACTTTCAATATCAATTGCTGATAGGGCGTAACTTTTTAAATGACCGTTTTGTTGTGGATGTAAGCTTAAAAAACACAATTGCTCCGATGGAGTATAAAGAAAATTAATTTTAAAGTGCCAGCGGATGGCGCAAATACTGTTAAAACTTGTATTCCAATCCAACAAAATAGGCATCACCGCGCAATCCGTCGATGGTGGATCTTTCGTGTTCTATAAAAATAGCATTGTGTGCATTGAGTTCATAGTTAAATCCAATGGCATAATCTACACCATACTCGTCTTCGCTGATATTTAAAGCAGATATTCTCTCATGTTCTTTTTCGTATCCGAGTTTGGCAAAAAAACCGATTTCACCCCGAAGCGGTTGAGAAAAAACAAGATTCAATGCGTAAGATGTATAGGAGGCACGGACGACTTCGGATTCCAAAACCCCTTCTTCTGTCTTGGTGATATCATTGCGCCCGTAAGCTGCTGAAAATTCAACTGCAAAATGCGGATTGAATTTGTAGCCAACATCGATACCTATACCTCGGGCATGATCGCCTTTTAGGATTTCATGCTCTTCGTGAACTGTCCCCCCTGATGTTGTCATAAGTTTTACAGTCATATAATAGGGTGAAATACTCTCTTCCTCGGCGATTTTAAAATCTTCATTTGCATTCGCACATACTGTTGCCAGCATAATTGCCAAACCTGCCCCTAAAACGTTTTTTTTCATATATTTTCCTTCCCTCCTGTGATAATATAAAAATTTTAACTTTTTAAATATTAAAAAATGATTCTAATCGATTAATTTATGTGATATTGGTTTAAAGTGTCTGTTATGCAAGGATAGGCTATAATTTTTTTAAGTGTATCCAAATGGTAAAAAATAGACCTGCTATGATAACAAAGGTAAAACAATGACTGCTACTGCACTCAATTCACTCTATATTGTCTCAAAGCATCCAAAAGCAGGGAGCATGGTTGTTGCTCTTGGAATGGTTGATTTTTTAAAACGTCATTATGGGCGTATCGCCTTTTTTCGTCCTTTGGTATACAGCATTGACAGGGATGAAGATACTCAAACCATCCAAGAATGGTTTGGGCTAAAACAGTCCTATCCGGAAGCCATAGGTGTACAGATCGATGAAGCCGAAAAGCTTATTTCCGAGGATTTGTTTGATGAACTGATGGCAAAACTTCTTGATCAATATCTTGATTTGAAAAAACGTTACGATTTTGTTTTGTGTTTGGGGTTGGCGGATGAGCACCTCTCTTCATTGATTGATTATGATATCAATGTGGAGATCGCAAAAAATTTTTCTACCCCTATTGTGGGTGTTTTTGTGCCGCAAATCCATGAACAAGAAGAGGTTATAGAAGAGATCAATTTATGGAAATATGCAATCAAAACACAAAATGCAGAACTTTTTATGCTTTTTGTTAATAGGTGCGAAAATCCTTTTTATAAAGCACGCAGAGAATCACTAAAAAATAATTTTTCGTTTCCTGTTGCTCTTTTGCCCAATATCAAAGATATTGACAGTATTTCGGTTTCACAGATTGTCCGAGATATCAAGGCGGATTTAATGTTTGGGAGCCGGGAGATGCTCTACCGTATCATAGGAAGGATCCATGTTGCCGCGATGAGTGTTGATCATTTTTTAACACGCATCAAGCAAAAAGATATTATCGTCACATCAGCAGACCGTTCGGATATTATTTTTGCAGCGATCTTGGCCCACCATACATCTTCTCAGCCTTCTTTAAGCGCCATACTGCTCTGCGGAGACTTTAAGCCTGCACAGAGCGTGATGCATCTTCTTGAAGATATGAAGCCTATCAAAATCCCAATACTTTATCTTGGGTATGATATGTTTACCGCATTGGAAAAACTTCAGACGCTTACTCCCGGTTTAAGTATGCAAACACCCAATAAGATCGCAACAGCATTGGGAATTTTCAGCAGCAATACATCCCCCCAAGAGCTTATTCAAAAACTTTCCAGGGCTTCATCGGGCATCCTTACCCCGGCGATGTTTAGACATCAGCTTTTTGAGCGTGCCGCCAAAGAAATAAAATCAATCGTCCTAACCGAAACAGAAGACGATCGGATACTGATGGCAGCGGATATACTTTTGCGCCGCAGAATCGTATCGATTATACTTTTGGGAACAAAAGCAGAGATTGCTTCCAGGGCTAAAATCTTAGGTTTGGATCTCAAGGGTGCGAGAATCATTGATCCTGAAGAGGGAGCGCTCAGGGAGAGATTGTGCGAATGTTATTTCGGGCTTAGAAAACACAAAGGTGTGACGCTCCAAGAAGCATTTGACGCTATGAGCAGTAAAACGTTATTTGGAACCATGCTTGTCCATGAAGGAATGGCTGACGGAATGGTCAGCGGCGCCACACATACGACCAGAGAAACGATTTTGCCTGCCCTGCAGACTATCAAAACAAAACCGGGATTTACCATTGTATCAAGTTGTTTTTTTATGTGTTTTGATACTGAGGTCCTGGTGTATGCTGATTGCGCGGTCAATCCTGATCCGGATGCCGAACAATTGGCTCAAATTGCGATCGCTTCGGCCGATACGGCCATAAAGTTTGGTTTGGCTCCTTGCGTGGCAATGCTTTCATATTCCAGCGGAAATTCCGGCACAGGCACAGATGTGGAAAAAGTTCGTAAAGCGACAGAGATAGTGCGGCAAAAACGTCCTGATTTGCCCATTGAGGGACCTATCCAATACGATGCTGCCGTTGATCCTGCGGTGGGAGCAAACAAAATGCCCGAAAGTAAAGTGGCCGGACACGCCAATGTTTTTATCTTTCCTGATCTCAATACCGGAAACAATACCTATAAGGCCGTACAGCGTTCCGCCGGCGCAATTGCCATCGGACCGATTTTGCAGGGACTCAATAAGCCCGTCAATGATCTCAGCCGCGGATGCAGTGTCGTTGACATCGTCAATACGGTTGCACTTACGGCCGTACAGGCGCAAAAAGAGGAACAGCAATGAAAGTGCTTGTGCTTAATGCCGGAAGTTCTTCGGTTAAATTTAAACTTTTTTCCATAGAAAAATGGACAGTTCTTGCGTCGGGGATAGCGGAAAGTATTTTTGAGCCTATCTCAACAGTCTCTTTTGCCAGCGATAAAGAACAGTACCGGTATCAAGAAAAGATAGATAATCATACAGAGGCGATCACGCTGCTGGTAAAAATGCTTGTATCGCATCAGGTTGTCTCTTCGCTTAGAGAGATCGCTGCTGTGGGTCATAGAGTAGTGCATGGGGGCAATCTTTTTTATGAACCAACATTGATTTCCCAAGAGGTGATAAGCCAGATCGAATCACTTGAGCCTCTCGCTCCCTTGCATAATCATGCCAATCTTGAAGGCATACGCGCCATGCAGGCACTCATTGGCGATCTGCCTCAAGTAGCCGTGTTTGATACGGCTTTCCATCATACCGTACCCCCTTATGCGTACCGGTATGCACTGCCCAATTTTTTTTACGATAACCTAGGCGTGCGGCGTTATGGATTTCACGGAACGTCGCATCATTATGTTGCCAAGCAGACAGCCGAAGCCATGGGCAAAAAATTAGAAACACTCAATATAATTTCGCTGCATTTGGGTAACGGTGCAAGCGCATGTGCCATCCGGGAGGGCAGAAGCATAGATACCTCCATGGGGATGACTCCTCTTGAGGGATTGGTGATGGGAAGCAGAAGCGGAGATATTGATCCGGGAATTATTTTTTATCTGCTAAGACATACGCAGCTCAATGCCGATGAAATCGAAAAGATGCTCAACACACAAAGCGGACTCAAAGGAATAGTCCAAACCAACGATATGCGCCAGATAGAAGAAAAAATAGCTCATGAAGATCCATTGGCCATACTCGCAATGGAAATTTTTGTTTATCGCATCGTCAAATACATCGGCGCTTATGCCGCCATTTTAGGACGTCTTGATGCGTTGGTATTTACAGGGGGCATAGGTGAACACAGTGCAAAAACAAGAGAAGCTGTTTGTGCGAAACTTACACTTTTTGGCGCACAAATGGATATGCATTTAAATACCCAAATCCAAAATGGATGCAGAAGCATTCATGCATCAGAAAGCAAGATAGAGATTTGGATCACGCCTACAGATGAAGAGTGCGCTATCGCCAAAGAGACAGTTCAGGTCACGGGCCGCAAGAGCAAAAAGAATCAGATCTGATACAGTACAAATAAACCCAAACAAAGACTGTTTTGATGACGCAATGGATTAAACATTCATAAATTGTGATAAAAAAATAACTATTATCACAAGAAAAAATGGAAAAAGATGACTTTTAAAAACAAAAGGCTGAATCCCAAAAAGTTTTTGATTTATTCCTCGAAAGCCAAGCCATAACCCAAAAAATGCTTTTATGCTTAGAAGTATTTGAAACCTGCTGGGCCCGTCATCCGCTATCTCCCCAAAAACCTGACTAAACAAAAAAAGTCCTGAAGCCACAGCCACCATCAGGCTGTAGGGAACCACTTTTCTTACATGTATCATGATAGCCTCTCTGGCCTTTGCGTGTTCCTCCGGGCTAAGGGATCGGCCCATTTTTGCCATAAAAAGATTGTCTGTAAATAAAAATCCCCCATAGATGAAAACCGAAAAGATGTGAATGGTATGAATGAATGTGTATGTAATATTTTTTCCTTTGATTGCAATAGGTGATTATAGTATCTAGTTTATTAATTGTTGGAAATAACATAATTATTTTTTAATTCTATTTTTTTGCGGCCCAAAGTAATACAAGTATATGTTTATTTGTGCTATCATTAAAAATGAATTAAATTGAAAATTAGAGGAGAATAGATCATGATAAAGCCGACACCTATTGATGAAGAGATACAGGTTGATCCAAAGAGATACCTGGTGAGCAGAACGGATAAGCATGGTGTGATTGATTTTGCCAATGATTATTTTGCCGAGATCAGCGGATACAGCAAAGAAGAACTTATCGGAAAGCCTCATAGCCTTATTCGTCATCCGGATATGCCAAAAATTATATTTAAACTTATGTGGGACAGGATACAAAAAGGGGAGAATTTGCTCGCCCTTATTAAAAATTTAGCAAAAGATGGGAGATACTATTGGGTATTTACTTCATTTGAACCTCAAAGAGATACAGATACGGGAGAAATTTTTGGATACAAAGCATCAAGAAAAGCAGCCCCCAAAGATGCTGTTGAGATTATAGATGCTCTTTATAAAAAACTCGTAGCCTTAGAAAAAGAAGGCGGAATGGAAGCATCTTTTGAATATCTGGATAAATTTTTAAAAGAGAAAGATCCAAATTTGGAGATCCAGGATCTTATGGAAAATATCCATAAATTCTATTAAGGCAAACAAGCATTTTCTGCAAATGAGGGGCGGTGAGACAAATTCCCCCGCTTCTTTCTATTGATTTTCATGAGATAAATATCAAAATAAAAAGAATCTTCAGATAAAAGAAATATATTCTTTCATCTGAAACGTACAGCCGGGTCTGTACGCTTTAAAAACACTTTTTGATCACTAAAACAGATCCGCATTTTCATCTATCCATTTAAAATACTCAACGATATCTTTAATCTCTTGATCATTCATATTTTGGTTTGGCATTTTAAGGTTGAAAAACTCGATTAATTTCTTCATGTAAGGTTCATGAAATTTACTCTCGGGGTTTTTAATGTATTCTGCAACCCACTGTTCTGCATTTCTGTGCCGTTTAAGAACACCGATCAAATCAGGCCCAGAACTGACTCTGCCTACAACATGGCACCCTGAGCATCCTCCTTCACGGAATGCTTCTTCTCCTCTTTTGGCTTCTTCTGATTTGGGCGTGGCCAGACTGGTTACAAGAAGATCTTTGGCTCTGATGGCAGAATCTGCGGTTTTGATCATGTATTGCCATACCATGTTTTCAAAAAGAATTGCATTTTCCAGATTATTTTCGCTGTGCGCTTTTGCAGCTTTTTCTTTTTCAAGAGCAATTTTTGTATACTGATCTTTTGCATCGTCTACCAGGTTTTTAACAGTGGGATACTTTGTGTACTCTTTGTCTTCTAAAAATGTAAACAGTGCTTCAATAACATGATTGGTTGCTTCATTGTTGGCTGTGATTTTTTCGTATTCTTTTTGCAACTCCTCTGCAGATAAGCCTTCCATTTTTAATTTTTGGATCCATTCATAATCTTTTTTCGGGTCTTTGACCAGCAAATATCCCATCATTTCAATGTGCAGCGCCGAGCAAAATTCTGTACAGTAGTACGGAAAAACACCCTCAATATCTGCAACAAAGTCAATCTGGGTTGTTTCTCCGGGTTCTACAGATGCGTGTATATCATGATGGTCGATAGTAAAACCGTGTGTTTCATCCTGTGCGCGTTCTACATTGGTGATGTACATCGTAACCTTATCGCCTTTGTTAACCGTAATGTGCTCAGGATTGATATGGGATCGCACCATTGTTGAGTAAACATACACATGATTTTCTTTGCGTTCAATCCGTTCTTCTCCCGCAAGTGTTTTTCCCACATGGGGTTTACCGGTTTTTGGATTGGTTCCCATGTTGTATCTCACTTCGGGATGGATTTTGCTTGCCCGGATCGATGCGGCCTGATGCGGTTCTCCAAGCGGCACGGGCATATCATAAAGAAGCTCCATCTTGTTTCCGCCGATCTCTATGAGTTGATTGTTTTGCGGATGCAGCGGCCCGACAGGTAAAAATCTGTCAATTGAAAGTTTATTGAGGGCGATGAGATATTCCCCTTGCGGGTCGGCAGATTTGCCCTCCATGGCTTCGAGGTGCCCGACATTATAATGTATATTGACTCTGTCTAGCAGTTTTAGTTTTTTGTAATCCCATTTTACAACCTGGGAGTCTACATATAAAGAGCTGTAAATTGTGCCGTCTTCTTTGCCAAAACTGTTATGCAGATGTCCAAGTCCAAGCTCCAGCTGTCCGTGCAGCGATTTTTTTATATCCAAAATCGGTATGCCGTAAAGGTCTTTTCCGATATATTCTTTGTTTTCTATTTGTTTCATGATTTTTTTAAAATCATAAACGGACGCATGGGTATCGAGTTTTCCCGAAACTACAATATACTGACCATCCGGGTTCACATCGATTCCGTGGGGAGATTTGTTTTCCGGAATCAAAAACAGGGCATCATTTTTAACAGCCACCTCGATGGGTACGACTTTGTGTCCGTTGATTATTTTGACATTTTTGTCATCTTTTGCAAGTTCGGCCAATTTTTTCCAGTTGTACACATGCAGATAGTCTGTATCGTTGCGGCTGCATCCGGCTTCAAAAGGAGGAAGCCCCTTTTCGATACCCCCTGTATAAAGTTCTGAATTATAAGAGTTTGTAAAAGCCCAGCCATCAGAAATGCCTTTGCCGGCATCGGTCAAGTCTTGCATATAAGGAGGAAATTCAAGCGTAAAAGACTCATCTACTTGAATCTTTCCTTTTTCTTTGTCAAATTTCCAAAACGTTACTCCCCCCCGATAGACATCCTGATATGCCTCAATAGGGTAGTAATCATTTGTAAGCGGCGCTGCATATTGGCAGGATTCGAGGATATACTCAGTGTTTGGAGTGATAAATGCACCGCCATGGCTTGACTTAAAGACCGGGTTAACTACAATTTGAGAGGTCTCAAAGTACTTCAAATCAATTACGGCAATTCTGGCATTCGCTTTATCGTTGATAAAAAGATAGTCTCCGTCATATTTCCCTTCGGTTTCGGAAAGTGCGGGGTGATGGGTATCGCCCCAGTTGATCTCTCTTCCTCTGATATTTCCCTGTCGCAATATCTCTTTTGAGTCAGTATCAAAACCATACCCCTGCCACGGCTCCGGAGTAAAAACGGCGATATATTTTAGTATCCTCATTGAAGGGATTCCGTAGACCAGCATCTGTCCTGACTGTCCGCCGCTCACAAAGGCATAATACTCGTCATGCTTGCCGCTGGGATGATAAACTTTTAGTGCGGCGAGCGCATCTTTTTCTGTAAGGCCGCGTTCTTCCATAATTTTCTGAAACTGCGATTGGGCCGTCATAGTTTGTGTTGCAACCAGCAACCCCAGTGCTGTTGTGCAGATAGTTTGTAAATATTTTTTCATTTTTTCCTCCTTGATAATTAAATATTTTTCATAAAACAACACAGTGTTCCGCTGTTTTTATTGGGCTTCAAATTGTGCAATTTCCTCGGCAAGTTTTTCCATCTCCTCATCTGACATATATTCAATAACGGCGATATGCATCTCATCTTCATTTGTTTTGTATTCAAGTATTTTTTTAAGTATTACATCTTTGTTCAATCCGATAAGTTTTGGCCCTACATTGCCTTCTCCGTTTACTCCGTGGCATGGAGCGCAATTGCTTTTGTACATCGGGCTTACTTTAAATTTTCCGGCAGATCCGGCTCTTTTTTCTAGAGCTTTTACTTTCAGCTCTTGCTCTTTTCTTTGCTCTTTTCTTTCTTGGATGATCGCTTCTTTTTGTTCTGTTGTGGGTTCCGGCGCTTCTATTGTCTCCGGTACTTTGGCTTTTGAACCATTAATGAGACTAGAAATTTTCCCCAATGTATCTACTTCGATATCCGTTTTTAGTACGTAAGCACTTGTGCCTATGCCTAGCAATAGCGCTATAAGCATTACAAAATGCTGCAGCGGTGTCGGTTTTTTTGCCGGTTGATTTTTTAGTGCTCTTGATTTGAGCCACCATGCCAGCAAAGACAAAATACTCATAGCGACCAATACCCAAAAACCAATTACAGGATAAGCATGTGTGGTAAATTGCGCCACTTTGCCGTCTCCTAAGATAACAGGCATAAACGGCTTGATTGTGATGGCTCCTCCGTGAAGATTGTGACCAAACCAATAAAGCCAATAGGCATAAATCCCCAAGAAAAGAAAAGGCAAAAGCACAGGAATGATCATCAGTCTGTTGATCCATTTGTTGTCATACGCAATAAAAAGCATAAGCAGCATCGCAAGCGCAATAAGAGCGTATGGCGCAAGAGAACTTTCGTATATGCCGCCTCTTTCCATGCGGGCCATACCGACATAGTGATTGATGGTGTTCATCTCATGCACTTCTCCGCTCAATCCGTCAAAGTGGATATACACAGGAAGCCCATAGGGAAAGGCTTCTTTGGGATAATTGGGCGCCTCCAAAGAAAAGTTCCACACAGGCAGCGACGGCACACCTATCTCTTCAGAAATTTCAATCATTTTTTTTAAATTATATCTTGCCGCCTGGGGAGTGTTTACGCCAATATACCTTCCTTTTTGGTAAAAATTCCAAAGCGGATACGTATAGGAGGGGATATCTTCAACTTTATTATCTTTGATGCGCTCCAACGTTCCATTGAAGCCTACGGATGGAATTATAAAACCGTACACTAAAAGCGCAAGTGCGACCGCAGCAAAAATCCTTGCCATAAAAAAGCTTCTATTCATACTAAACCTTTCTTCATTTATTTTTTAATTAGTTTTGTCTTGGATGCTGTTTTTTCATTATACATCAAAGCGTATTGTATCTCACTAAAATAGGCATGAAATTCGAAGCTTAGAGGTATTGTGAAGCCTTGAAGCAGTAATGTAATGTTGTAAAAATTATTTTTTAAAATATAAAACATTAGATTATTGTATAATCCATCCGAGCTTTTTAGGATGACGCAGGAAAGATATACTGCTATCGCTGCCGTTACTTTAATTAAAAATGTGGAATCATTGCATAAAAAGCGGCCAAAATAAGCAGTTTGTTTATAAACGACGGTTTTTCAAACGGCAATGGCACCCACACAGTGAAAAGGATAAGAATGAAAAAAATAGTAATGATCGCGATCGGTTTTGGATTGGCCGTTCAGCTTCAGGCAAATGATCTCAACAAAAGTGCGGAGACACTTAAGACCGCAGACCCCAAAAAAATGATAGAGATTTTTACTAAAGCGTGCGAGAGCGGCAATATGGTAGGATGCTATAACCTTGGGATGACATACGAAGCCGGAGAAGGTGTAACGCAGGACTTGTCCAAAGCAGCAGAATATTATCAGAAAGCCTGTGACGGCGGCGACGCACTTGGATGCCGCAATCTTGGAATAATGTATGCAAACGCAGAGGGCGTAAAGCAGGACAAAGAAAAAGCAGCAGAACTCTACCGAAAAGCCTGTGAGGGCAAAGATGCCGGAGGATGCCTGGCGCTTGGATTTATGTATGAGTCAGGAACAGGCGTAAAGCAGGACAAAGAAAAAGCAGCAGAATTTTACGGCAAGGCCTGCGAGGGCAATATCGCCCTTGGATGCTTGGCGCTTGGATTTATGTATGAGTCAGGAGAAGGCGTAAAGCAGGACAAAGAAAAAGCCAAAGAGTTTTACGACAAAGCCTGCAAAAGCGGAGATGCGGACGGATGCGAGCAGTATAAAAAAATGATCAATCCGTAAACCCAGGCAAAATTTGCTTTTTATCCCCGTGTTGTGCTGCAGCTTCAACCCATGGAAGCCGCAGCACAATTCTCGACTCTTCTGCAATATTGCATCATTAATCCCATACTTTTTACAAAATCAAAGCACTTTGATTTCATTGAACAGCGCAGCTAATTTTAAGAACGATTCATTTTGGACTCCCGGGAAACTTTGGACTGGCCGGTCAGGGCGCCATTTTAAAAATCTTTTTGCCGCATGTAAAAACATTTATATTTAAATTGTTACAATCACATTTAAAAAGGGGGGAGTTTTTGTGCAAAAACCATATCTAGAATCCATGCCCGATGCCGACGGCTTTTTTGGCAAATTCGGAGGCGCGTTTATACCGCCTCAGCTCGAAACAGCTTTCAAAGAGATCAATGGAGCCTACGACAAACTGTCAAAATCGTTTGAATTTTTTCATGAGCTTAGAAAAATAAGAAAACATTACCAGGGAAGACCAACCCCCATCACTTACTGCAAAAATCTTTCGGATTTTATCGGCGGCGGACAAATCTATCTCAAAAGAGAAGACCTAAACCACACGGGTGCGCACAAACTCAATCACTGCATGGCAGAAGCGCTCCTGGCAAAATACCTTGGCAAAAAGAAACTGATCGCCGAGACAGGAGCAGGGCAGCATGGGGTTGCGCTTGCAACGGCTGCGGCTTATTTTGGATTGGAATGCGAGATACACATGGGTGAAGTGGATATCGCCAAAGAGCATCCCAATGTGGTTCGCATGAAGATACTCGGAGCCAAAGTGGTTCCGGCCACCCATGGGCTTAAAACGCTCAAAGAAGCCGTTGACAGCGCCTTTGAAGCCTATTTGAAAGATCCGGCCACACAGCTCTTTGCTATCGGGTCGGTTGTCGGCCCGCATCCTTTCCCCAAAATGGTAAGAGATTTTCAAAGCGTTGTAGGATTTGAAGCCAAAGAGCAGTTTCATGAGATGATGGGCAAACTGCCCGATATGGTCACTGCATGCGTAGGCGGCGGCAGCAATGCAATGGGGATTTTCAGCGCTTTCATCGAAGATCCCGTCAAGCTCTATGCGGTGGAGCCTGCAGGCAAAGGCTCCGATCTCGGTGAGCACAGCGCCAGCCTGACCTACGGAAGCGAGGGGATCATGCACGGTTTCAACTCGATCATGCTCAAAGACAAAGAGGGCAATCCCGGTCCCGTGCATTCCATCGGAAGCGGGATCGACTATCCTTCTGTCGGGCCTGAACACGCGTATCTTAACAGCATAGGACGAACCAATATTGGGCTATGCAATGACGATGAAGCGGTGGATGCATTTTACACGCTTTCACAGCACGAAGGCATCATCCCCGCCCTCGAATCCGCACATGCGGTGGCATTTGCGATGAAGTATGCAAAAGAACACCCCAAAGAAGCCATTTTGATCAACCTTAGCGGAAGAGGCGATAAAGATATCGATTATGTGGTGGAGCATTATCCGATCCCCGTTAAACGCGGCTAGTGTTTAGCTGGCCGGTTTTTAAGTGTATAAATCAGTATGGACGGAAAATCCACCCCGTCTTGTGATACGTCACCACGGCATCTAAATTTCATAGAAGTTTCGATTTTTCTTTTGTTGTATTTGATAATATTTTTTTGCTTAAAATATTAATTTGTTATAGATATTGATATATATCAATATGATAAAAAATATTTATTATATAATTTAAAAAGCAAACCATAAAAAGCAGAATATTGAACGATGCATTTAAAGCCGCAAATTCCCATCACAAGAATACTTTGGATCGTAAAGCGATTATACAGATTGGAGAAATTAAACACTCTTTTACTTGCCAAAGAATATGATCTTTCTCGAAGAACCATTCATCGTGATTTGCTTAAAATCTCCAAAATAATTCCCTTGACTAACAAAAAAGGCTTATGGTCATTGGATGGGAAAGGTTTCTCAACAGAGGATAATCATTTTTGTCGATCATTGCTTCTTTCTTTTGCTCATAACCTTCAAATCGAAATAGATTGTTTGGAAAAAAATGATCTTACGCGTGACAAAGTCGGTTTTGCCATTGAATACAGACATCTACCTAAAAAACTTGGCGAAGAGATTATGCGCTGCATCGAAAATGAAAAAAGTGCTACTTTTAATTACTATAAACCAAATGGAACAACATTTAGAATGGCAGATCCCATCAAAATATACACCGAAAGCGGCAGATGGTATCTTATCGCCAAAGATCATAGGGATAATAGAGTCAAAACCTTTAATCTTTCTAAAATAAAAGATTTTAAACACTCGTCTTTGCCCTATACACTTACTGATGATATGCTTAACGCTGCTGATGAGCTTACAAGCATCTGGTCAAGCATCGATAAAAAAGAGGAAGTGGTCAAACTATATATCAGCTCGGAAGCAGCTCCGTATATTCGCGATATAAAACTGCATAAAACACAAATCATAGAAGATGAGCATCATGATGGCGGAATGGAAGTGCATTGTACGATCACTCATAGACTCGAGATACTCCCCCAGATCAAATACTGGCTGCCCAGAGTTCACATTTTAGAGCCAAAGTGGCTATGGGAGGGATTAATGAAAGATCTGGCAATCTATCAATATGAAGATCAAAAAATGCGGTATGAGTGACATATAGGTGTCTATATATATGTGGTAAAATTTTTGACAATAAAACCAAATAAAAAAGATGGGGAGAAAGAAATAGTTGGAACAACTGACCGATTTAAAAGCCATACTTCACTCCAAAAGAGCCAATATCTACTATCTTGAGAAGTGTCGCGTGATGCAAAAAGATGGTAGGGTACTCTATCTGAGCGAAGCAAGCAAAGAACATCAGTATTGGAACATTCCTATCGCCAATACGACGTGTTTACTGCTGGGTACGGGTACGTCGATTACCCAAGCGGCGATGCGGATGCTTGCTCAGGCGGGAGTCCTCGTGGGATTTTGCGGTAGCGGTGCAACGCCGTTGTTAATGGCTAACGAGATCGAATGGCTCACTCCTCAGAGCGAATACCGACCGACTGAGTATATTCAGGGGTGGATGCGTTTTTGGTTTGATGATCATAAGCGGTTGGAAGCAGCGAAACGTTTTCAGACGGAGCGGATCAATTTTCTCGAACAAGTATGGTCAAAAGATCGTGAGTTACGCTTTGAAGGGTTTGACTCTACTCATGATGAGATTAAAAAGATGTTACAAAATACCCGAGAAAATATTGAAATAGCGCCCAGTGTCGGAAAACTGTTGCAAATCGAAGCCGATCTGACCAAACGGCTCTACAAACGTGCTGCCAAAGTGACCGGAGTTTCCGGTTTCGTCCGCGAGCATAACTCTGCTGATCTTGCTAACGATTTTCTCAATCACGGCAACTATCTGGCATATGGATTAGCCGCCACGACTCTGTGGGTACTGGGTATCCCGCATGGCTTTGCGGTTATGCACGGTAAGACCAGACGGGGAGCTTTGGTTTTCGATGTAGCTGATTTGATCAAAGATGCACTGGTACTACCGTGGGCATTTATCGCTGCAAAAGAGAGGATGGATGAAAACGGTTTTCGTGCACAATGTCTTCAGGCATTCGTCGAACACGGAGCCATGGAATTTATGTTCAATCAGGTCAAAGAGATAGCCTTATCCCATAATGACTCGACGGAAAAACTCCCATGATGGTCACATTCGTATCGCAGTGTGAGAAAAAGGCACTTAAGCGAACAAGGCGGGTATTGGATAGCTTCGCCGACCGCATCGGCGATAATACGTGGCAGAGCATCATCACCCAAGAGGGACTCGAAGCGCTCAAAAAGCTACTCCGAAAAACAGCATCCAAAAGCACCGCTGTCAGCTGCCATTGGATACGTAGCCGCAGCCGAAGTGAACTGCTGTGGATCATCGGGAATCGAGAGAAGTTCAATGCGCAGGGGATTGTGCCGGTGCATTATACACAGAAGAATATTCTTAAAGATTATTATGAGAATGATTGGAAATATCTTCCTCTCATTAAGGCACTAATAGCAATGGCTGCACTCTTTCACGATTGGGGTAAAGCAACACGATTATTTCAAGAAAAACTTAATCCAGATACCAAAAAGCGTTTTATGGGCGATCCTATTCGGCATGAATGGATTTCTACATTGCTTTTAAATGTATTTGTAATGCAGCATGGTGGTGATACGGATGAAGCATGGCTTGAAGCGTTAAAAGAAGGGAATATTGACGAGAAAAAAATTATTCAGACTCTTCAATCTGAAGATCAAAAGCCTCTACTAAGCGTACCACCTATTGCCAAACTTTTGCTCTGGCTAATCGTATCACATCACCGATTACCGAGTTATTCTGTATATACCGATACTATCAAAAATGAATGGGCAGGAGAAGAAGCCAAAACGCTGGATGACGCACTGCAATACATTACAAAAGCATGGGGATATGAGAACCGTTTTGATGAAAAAGAGTATCAACGCTTAATCAAAGGGTGCTTCATTTTTCCAAAAGGGTTAATGAGCCAATCATCACGCTGGATGAAAGAGGTGAAAAAGTGGTCCAACAGACTGTATACAGTATTACCACTAGCTGAAACAGCACTATCTGATGGCAGTTATAGGGTCGTATTACATCATGCGAGATTAAGTCTTATGTTGGGAGATCATTTTTACTCTTCTCAAAACGCTGATGCAGGGTGGAAAGATGGGGTTGGACTTTACGCCAACACAGATAAAAAAACGAAACAGCTCAAACAAAAACTTGATGAACATTTAGTTGGTGTTTCAAAACATGCTCTAAATACTGTTCATCTTCTCCCTGCGTTTGAAAAAGAACTGCCTCGCGCTAGGGATCTGAAAGTATTGAAAAAAGCGAGTCCACGAGGATTCGTTTGGCAGGACAAAGCGGTTGACAAGATAAGCGAACAAGTAAAAGAGAAAGAACGGTTTGGTTTTTTTGCCGTTAATATGGCGAGTACTGGAAGCGGTAAAACATTTGCCAATGCAAAGATTATGCAAAGTGTCTCCGATGATGGACAAAGTCTACGCTATATTTTGGCATTGGGACTTAGAACGTTAACGTTACAAACCGGGGATGAATATCGTCAAAGAATTGGGTTGGATGATACAGAATTGGCTGTTTTGATTGGTTCAAAAGCAGTGATGCAACTCCATAACGAGAACATAAACGACGATACGCCAACAAATGACACTGTAGGTTCCGAGTCATTGGAAAGTCTTTTAGATGAAGAGGTAGATTATGAGAGTGCTATTCCAGAGGAGGGGATGGCAACGTTGTTAAGTACTCAAAAAGAGAAAAAATTTCTCTATGCTCCGGTGCTAGTTTGTACAATCGATCATCTTATGGGTGCTGTAGAAACGAAGAGGGGAGGTCGATACATCCTTCCGAGTCTTCGTCTTATGTCGTCCGATCTTGTAATTGATGAGATTGATGATTTTAACGGTTCCGACCTAATCGCCATCGGTAGACTCATCCATCTTGCCGCTATGTTGGGATGCAAAGTGATGATTTCATCTGCAACGATACCTCCGGATTTGGCGGAAGGTTTTTTTAACGTCTATCAAAAAGGATGGCAGCTTTATGCCTCAACCCGCGAGGTAAAAAATGAAATTATCTGTGCATGGATTGATGAGTTCAAGACGATAGCTCACGATATTAACGTATTTGATACCGCCACGGTCAATGTCTACAGAGATTTGCATGAGGGATTTGTTGAAAAACGTGTCAAGCACTTACAAACGCAACTGCCGAAAAGAAAAGCAATGATTGCACAATGTTCTAAACCCAACGAAGGAGAGAGCAGAGAGGCTGTATATTTTGCTGCAATCAAAGAAGCAATGCTTCAAAAGCACAATGAACATCATTCTGTAGATACGCAAACGGAGAAACGAGTCTCATTTGGTGTGGTGCGCATGGCAAACATTTCACCATGTGTTGAGCTGACAAAATATTTTTTAGAAACAACCTATCCAGAAAATGTCGAAGTTAGGGTTATGGCATATCATTCACAGCAAGTACTTCTTTTACGACATATACAGGAAAAACATTTAGATACGGTACTAAAACGTAAAGAAAAAAGTGATGAAATACCGGAAGCATTTAAAAATAGTGTTATCCGTCGTCATCTCGACCATACGGCAGCCAAAAACGTCATATTTATATTGATTGCTACGCCTGTAGAGGAGATTGGACGGGATCATGATTTTGATTGGGCTATCGTGGAACCCTCATCCTATCGTTCTATCATCCAATTGGCTGGTCGAGTACGTCGTCACAGAGAAGATGAAGTGAAGTCGCCCAATATAGCTTTGATGCAATACAACTTCAAGGCGTTCAAAGAGGGTGATATTGCAGGGAATCGTTATTTTTATCATCCAGGGTATGAAAGTTCGTCTATGACAATGGTAACGCATGACTTGGAGCGGTTGATCGATACTGAACAAGTTTCTCAACGACTGGATGCAACACCGAGAGTACAAAAATCGAAAGATTTACGACCTACCGAGTCATTATCGGATTTGGAACATTACGCATTACAAAACGATTTAACTGCGTATGGTAAAAAAGGTGCCGACAGCTTACAGGGTTACCTTAATGAATCGTGGTTTTTGACCGCGCATCCACAGTATTTACATTCATTCCGTAAAAGTGAACCGACAACAAAAATCTTTTTGACTTATGACACAAAAAAAGAGACTTGCTATTTTGCAGAGATCGATGAATATGGTGAAGCGGTAAATCGTGAGGCAATTTTACAGATTGAGAAGAGTGATCTTGATCCTGCGTACAAAGTGAGACTATGGATGGAGAGGGACTACCTTTTGGAACTCGAAAAACAATCACACAGAAGAGATAAAACAAAAAAGGAGGTGTCATTGTTATTTGGGGAATTAGGGTTTGTGCACTATGACGGTGCAAAGTATGAATATAGCGACCAATTTGGGTTAGTGCGCAAGGTGTAGAATAACATGAAATTAGATATAATTTTTTTTAGATTTCCCTGCCGGATAGGTAGCTTAGAAAATAACAATAAAATTTATAAAATTAACTGCCGAATAGGCAGCATATTTAAAAAAGTCTTGACAAGCAAAAAGAAAAGGAGTAATATTTTTCCATAACAATAAAATTTATATATCACTACCGAGTGGGTAGCTTAATGGTTAAAGCTAAAGTAGGTGTGATTTATTCACTAAAATATACAAATTCTTAAAAGGAGAAGCATTGTGATCAATAAAGCAATATCCGATTTTTTTGATGAACGAAAAGAATCATGGATAAAAAAGAATCAAAATCCATCGATGTCCGATGAAGAAGTGTTTGCATTGCAAGAAAAGTGTAATGAGATTTTTTCTCTTGGAGTGTGGCTATCTAATGCTGCGAAAAGGGCAGGGCAGATGTCCATGGCAACACATCCGTGCACGTTTTCACATCCAAGTGCACGTAAAAATAAAAATGCTTATGTGACGTCCATTATCGCTGAAAATACTTCTGCCACGGACGGGCTACTGCGTAGTGGCAATGTTACCGTAGAACGTGATGCATTGGGAAATGCAGCGGTACTCGATGTTTATAAGTTTCTCAGCCTCCAGATGGAAGATACACAAACGCTGATGTCACATATCGAGCAAGAGAGCGAACTTGCTAAAAGATTACTGAGTGAACATGGAAATGACTATGATACGCTACGCGATGGTTTTATGTCCATGATAGGTGATAGCACGCAGGAGGTTGTTACCAGTTCGAAAATCAAACAGGTCTATTTTCCTGTAGATGATGATTACCATCAGCTATCCATTCTAAGTAATTCAGGTTTGATTTTTCATCTCAAAAAGCGTATCGATACTATACGCTTTAGCAAAGAGGTAAAAGAATTACGTGAAAAAAAGCGTAAAAATATGCCAAGTGATGAAGGATTTTACGAACTGTACGATTTAACGACGATTGGCTATGGCGGTACGAAGCCGCAGAACATTAGTGTGCTGAATAATCAAAATGGGGGGAAAGCACATCTTTTACGCTCTATGCCACCTATGATTGAGAAACGGTCCATCCGATTTCCCAAACGAGATTTTTTTCGAGAATCCATAAGACCTTTTGATGTCAAAGATACATTCCATGCTTTGCACACTATTTTCAAAACTGACTACAACAATGTGAATATACGTGACGGAAAGTATTATCGTTATCAACAACTCATTGATCGTATCGTTGAGAGAATGTGGGACGTCCGTTCCGTAGCAGATAGTCAATATTTTGAGGGTACTTCTCAGCTTGCAGGGTATCAAAAAATTTGGCTTCTGGATAGCTTTACAAAGCAGAGAGAATCTGAAGATAACTGGCTTGATGAGTTATGTGACGAGATTGCGCGATGGGTACTAGCTGGCTGCGAAAAAGGTCTGAAAAAGTCCTATATATTTGGTTCGGCTGAGTTGCAGGATATCCGCAATATCGTAGAAGCTAACAAGGAGGTATTGCGATGATCGGCGATATTAGAAAATTGCTTTTGATTCCGCATATCAAAGTGCATAATGCAAATGCCCTCTCTAGTCCATTTACGATTGGATTCCCTGCAATGACGGCGTGGCTCGGAGCGACGCACGCATTGGAGCGGAAACTGAAAGCGGACGGATTTTCTTCCCTCATTTTCAAAGGAGTCGCCGTAGTTAGTCATATGGCAGATTTACAGACCTATAAAGGTACGGATGATTATGTTTACTCTATCGTCGGAACGGCAAATCCATTGGACAAAGATGGTGGTAGATCCGCATTCATCGAAGAAGCCCGTATCCATTTGGATGTTTCGATATTGATTGAATACGAAGGGGTTGCAAAAAATGAAGAAGATCGTTTTATAGAAAGAGTTGAACACCATTTGAAAAGCGGTATGAAAATGGCGGGAGGTGATGTTTTCGGATCAAGAAAGCTCAAACTTTTTAGAATGACCGAAGATGATGAGCGTGCTTTAGGCGAACTCCGTAGAAGCCTAATGCCCGGCCATGTCATTGTCGAACGGCGGGAACTGATGAAAGAAGCTATGGAAAATGGTTATGATGCAATCGATGCTCTTTTAGAGTATCTATCGGTACATCATCACTGTGAAATAACCGATGATGAAGTTATATGGAGTAGTAAACGTAAGACAACAGGGTGGATAGTTCCTCTGGCTATCGGATTTCAGGGTATATCGGAGCTTGGCAAAGCAATGAATCAGCGCGATCCCGACACACCGCACCGTTTTGCAGAAAGCGTTGTAACATTAGGGGAATTCAAAATGCCTTATAAAATTACCTCTCTTGATGAGATGTTGTGGCATTACCATGTTGATCAAATAAACGATCTTTATCTGTGTCAACAAACAACCGTGCCGGCATCGGCTAATTAAATTTAAAATACCAAAAGGAAAAAACTATGGCAAAAGATAAAAGTGTAGCATCTGTATTAGCATTTGAAAAGAAACTCGTACCCTCAGACGGCTATATGTGCGGTACAACTTGGGAGAACCGAAGTGTGGAAACACCTCTTCGATTAATTGAAAAGTCGGTGAGAGGAACCATCTCGAATCGTTTGAAAGATGCTGTAAAAAATGATCCGGCTAAGCTTAACGCCGAAGTTGAAAAAGCGAATTTGCAAAGGGTTGATAGTTGTGCACTGGAACAGCATCAAGATACCCTTCACCTCCATTTTACCCTTAAAGTATTGGGCGGTATTCACAAACCATCGGCATGTAATAGCAGTGCGTTTCAGCAAACCTATGTCGAAGCGGTAAAAGACTATATTGATCGAGAACGATTTGCGGAACTGGGGCGAAGATATGCATTAAATATCGCTAATGCGCGCTATTTATGGCGTAACCGAGTTGGTGTTGAAGCACTCGAAGTAATTGTGAAGTCGTCCAAAGATGATAAAGTTTGGACTTTTGATGCAAAATCGTTTAGTATACGTACGATGGAGTGTATAGATAAGCAAGTTGCAGCTTTGGGAGAGAGTATAGCACAAGCACTTGCTAGCGAAGACGATTTTTTAATACTTGATATTAACTGCTTTGCTAAAATCGGAAAAGCGCAGGAAGTTTACCCAAGTGAAGAGCTTGTGCTAGATAAAGGTAAGGGAACTAAAAGTAAAGTGCTTTACGCCGTCAATGAGATAGCTGCAATACACTCGCAAAAAATCGGTAATGCTCTACGTAGTATCGATACATGGTATCCTGAATTTGGAGATGAATCTAACGATGCAGGAGCGATTGCTATCGAGCCATACGGTGCCGTTACCAATATGGGCAAAGCATTTCGGGCAAATAAACATGATTTCTACACATTTTTTGATAAATTTGCTAGAGGTGAAAAACTCGAACGGATTGAAGACGAACATTATGTGATGGCTATACTGGTTCGTGGTGGTGTTTTCGGCGAAAGCGACAAGTAGGGAAACATGAAACACTACATCGAGATTACACTGCTTCCCAGTGTGGAGGTGGGGCTTGGATTTCTCTGGCAAAAAGTGTATCAGCAGATACATTTGGCACTAGTAGAGATTAAAGATGAAAATGATGAGGTAAATGTCGGCATTTCATTTCCGAAATATGGTGCCGATAATTTTCCTCTAGGTGACACCGTGCGTCTATTTGGTAAAACATCTAATGATTTAACAGCACTTCGATTGGAAGAATGGCTAAAACGGCTTTCGGATTATGTAGCTATAACCGCTATCAAAGAAGTGCCACAGAATATAGAAACATATAAGTGTTTTTCTCGTAAGCAAGTTAAGTCTAATACAGAACGACTGGCGCGCAGACAGGCTAAACGAAAAGGGATCAGTTTCGAAGAAGCAATGTTAAACTATGAAAATATGCAGGGTGAAACGACTCAGTTGCCGTTTATCGTCTTGGATAGTTTGTCTACAGGGCAAAGATTAAAGTTGTTTATACAAAATGAGCAAAGAGCTATCCATGTAGAAGGTAATTTTAATACTTTCGGTTTCAGTAAAGAATCAACCATCCCTTGGTTCTAAAAAAACCTTTATTTTTTACCCACCTCTCAAAGTCCCTATTTCAGGGACTTACTAACAATAATAAAAAAATTAGGTAAAATACGAAAATATGCTTACAAAAGCTTATTAATTACGAGATTTGCTCAGGCTCTAAATGCTGTACACTGCCGGATAGGCAGCTTAGAAAAAAGGCATATATGCAAGCGCCTGCCATCGACTGTACACTGCCGGATAGGCAGCTTAGAAAATTGCCTACAAACTTCATCACAAGATCAAGAAGTACACTGCCGGATAGGCAGCTTAGAAAATGTACAATTTTGTTCCGTCGGCAGAAACAAAGTACACTGCCGGATAGGCAGCTTAGAAAATAAGGGTAGGTGCTTAATGCTGCAACGGAAAGTACACTGCCGGATAGGCAGCTTAGAAAGTTATAGGAATCCGTAATGAAAAGCTTTGTACGTACACTGCCGGATAGGCAGCTTAGAAAAATGATCAAACTGATCCAGATACACAAGCCCGGTACACTGCCGGATAGGCAGCTTAGAAAGAGTCTGATCAGTTTGTCCACGATCGGCTTGGGTACACTGCCGGATAGGCAGCTTAGAAAGTTCATAAAAAGATCAGTGCTTGGCAACGTACGTACACTGCCGGATAGGCAGCTTAGAAAGCTTTCCGCAAGCAAAAGCACCTGCCCATAAAGTACACTGCCGGATAGGCAGCTTAGAAAATCATAGGCTATAACCTCATATCCGTATTTATTGTACACTGCCGGATAGGCAGCTTAGAAATACAACGCCCGTGCATTTTTTTACCAAGCTATGTACACTGCCGGATAGGCAGCTTAGAAATCAAGCCTCTCAAAGAAAGACTCTTCCGAGTCGTACACTGCCGGATAGGCAGCTTAGAAATATAATAAATGAAGCTAATACTGTTGAATATGTGTACACTGCCGGATAGGCAGCTTAGAAAACGTCTGGATTGAGAAAGACCTTTAAGTTTTATGTACACTGCCGGATAGGCAGCTTAGAAAGTCAAAATCTGTGGAATTGCCATCATTTGTTCGTACACTGCCGGATAGGCAGCTTAGAAAATCATTTGTTCCACCACCACCGCCCGTTATACGTACACTGCCGGATAGGCAGCTTAGAAATTGACAGTGATCGTGTCAAGCAGTTTGATAATGTACACTGCCGGATAGGCAGCTTAGAAAAAAAGAGTACCAATTTAATAAAACAACTCGGAGTACACTGCCGGATAGGCAGCTTAGAAATACCAAAGAAGCCATTGACTCAATTTGCGATCGTACACTGCCGGATAGGCAGCTTAGAAATGTTCTACAAACTCGCCGTATGTATTTTTTCTGTACACTGCCGGATAGGCAGCTTAGAAATTTACGGATGCGCACCTGTAACTCTTTGTGGAGTACACTGCCGGATAGGCAGCTTAGAAAAAGAGGTCGTAAACGTCTATAAATGTTTTCTTGTACACTGCCGGATAGGCAGCTTAGAAAGCAAAACCATTCCAATGTTAGGACGTTCGAAAGTACACTGCCGGATAGGCAGCTTAGAAAAGAATAGACAGCGGTCGAAATATCTCCATTAGTGTACACTGCCGGATAGGCAGCTTAGAAAACTTTGTCTGGTGTTCCAGCGCCCTTTGGCATGTACACTGCCGGATAGGCAGCTTAGAAATTGTGAAAGCGCTCGGGTGCTATGTGGTAGTTAGTACACTGCCGGATAGGCAGCTTAGAAACTCGTACTGTGTGCCGTCAAGATCGTTCACGTGTACACTGCCGGATAGGCAGCTTAGAAAACTTGCCTGAATGTGTCAGGAAAATCCTGAAGGTACACTGCCGGATAGGCAGCTTAGAAAACGAACTCTAATGCGCCGCTTTGCGCTTCTACGTACACTGCCGGATAGGCAGCTTAGAAAATTAGTAATGATTAGGCCTTTAACCGCTAAAGGTACACTGCCGGATAGGCAGCTTAGAAAATATTGAAAACGATGTGGGCGATGTGTACGACGTACACTGCCGGATAGGCAGCTTAGAAAACAAAATCTGAGATTTCAAGCTGTGCATTTTTGTACACTGCCGGATAGGCAGCTTAGAAAAAAAATATCGAGTGTATCCCGAAATTTTTATATGTACACTGCCGGATAGGCAGCTTAGAAAATATCATGAATATCTTTGTGGAAGTGTTCCGAGTACACTGCCGGATAGGCAGCTTAGAAAACTCGGATAAACTGCACAATGGTAATATTTGCGTACACTGCCGGATAGGCAGCTTAGAAAAGGGAAGTCTAGCCTTTATTTTCCCATAGCGAGTACACTGCCGGATAGGCAGCTTAGAAAACAAACAAGATATTCCCCGCATCCTGCTTGATGTACACTGCCGGATAGGCAGCTTAGAAAAAAACGGGAAGAGTCCACCGTCTAATCGGTATGTACACTGCCGGATTAGGCAGCTTAGAAAATCACTAAAAAAAAGATGTACCGTCAGAATAGAGTACACTGCCGGATAGGCAGCTTAGAGATTGTGAAAATCCCGAATTAATACGAGATAGCAGTACACTGCCGGATAGGCAGCTTAGAAATATGTGGGATGAGACATCAAGATACATAAAGTGTACACTGCCGGATAGGCAGCTTAGAAACAAAATGCGCTTTCTATTGTGCTTCTTATTTGGTACACTGCCGGATAAGCAGCTTAGAAATTGTGAAAATCCCGAATTAATACGAGATAGCAGTACACTGCCGGATATAATGTCCCCGTTTGTCAAGACAGATTTTTGAGAACTTCTTATCATTACCATACAAGCCAAACCACAGACCTAGAAAAGTGCTGAATTACAAAATACTGTATGAGGTATTTTTTACAGAATTTGCTAAAGTTTTAGCTGCTTGATTGAGGTGGAATTGCACTTGTGATTAGAATTGGCAAGTTTATTTAATCCGTTCAAAACCAATGGTGACAGTCGTGGTGACACTAAGAAAACTTTAAGTTTTTGAAATCTTCTGAAAGTACGGCTTTTGGGAGGTTAAATTGGTTGCGGGAGCCGGATTTGAACCGACGACCTTCGGGTTATGAGCCCGACGAGCTACCGAACTGCTCTATCCCGCGACAGATGAAAAAAAGAAGGATTTAAAAATCCTGGTGGATGGGGTAGAGGGATTCGAACCCCCGAATATCGGTACCAAAAACCGAGGCCTTACCGCTTGGCGATACCCCAATCTTCATAAGTCTAACTGCTTATGTGGACGGCATTATACTCCAAAGACACACGCTTGTCAAGACCTATTTTCAAAAAACTCACAAAAGTTGTGAAATAAAGTGCAAAAAGGTATAATGTTTTTACAATTACTATATTTTACAGCAAGTGTAAAAGCGGGGGAACAGAGAAATGTCACAAGATGCGATAAAGAGAGTAGAAAAAGCCATACAGGATATCAAGCATGGCAAGATGGTCATTATGATGGACGATGAGGATCGCGAAAACGAAGGGGATCTGGTCTACGCTGCCACATTTTCTACTCCACAGATGGTGAACTTTATGGCAAAAGAGGCTAGAGGGCTTATCTGTGCGCCTATCACCAATGAGATAGCTGCCAAACTCGACCTTGTACCGATGGTGAGCCGCAACATCTCAAACCATGAAACAGCCTTTACTGTTTCTATAGATTCAAAAACAGCTACGACGGGTATCTCCGCGCACGAAAGGGATGACTGTATCTGCAAGCTCGCCCATCCTTTGACGACTGCGGAGGATTTTGTTCGTCCGGGGCATATCTTTCCTTTGATCGCCAAAGACGGGGGCGTCCTGGTGCGCACCGGACATACTGAGGGGTCGGTCGATCTTTGCAAGCTTGCAGGCTTGGCTCCCGCAGCGGTGATATGCGAGATCATCAAGGATGACGGTACGATGGCACGGATGGATGATCTGAAAACTTTTTCTGCGACGCACAATCTGTCCATCGTTTATATCTCTGATATCGTTGAATATCGGCTGGCAAACGAGCAGCTTATCAAGCGTCTCTCTTCTGATGAGGGTGAACTCAGAGGCACAAAGGTAAAAAAGATGACATACGTTGATCACCTTGACAGGGTACATACGGTTGTGCAGTTTTATAAAGTGCATGAAACATCCAATGTAAAATTTCACAATATCGGCTCTGATATCGATCTTATACTCGACGACAAACGTTTCAACACCCTGCACAACGCCATGGAGTACTTGAAAACCAACGGAGGAACGCTGATCTTTCTGGATACCAAAACCATTTCTCACGAACAAGCCAAAGAGTTTGGCGTAGGGGCCCAGATACTGAAAGATCTTGGCATCAAAAATATCAACCTTCTCACGACAAATAAAGAGACCGAATTTGTAGGTCTAAGCGGGTTTGGGTTGAACGTAGTAGACAAGATCATCATCTGATCAAACAGGATGCGACACAAAGAGAATGAAAAAATATTTTCAAAAGATCAGTTTAAGTGCGATCAACCTGTATGGGGTGATAATTCTTTTTCTGTTTGCTATCCTTTTCACTTTTCTTGTAATCTTTGAAGAGTATAGAGATTTTGAACAAGAAGAGGTGCTTTTGCGTCAAAACTATTTGACGGCACAAAAACAGCACATTCAAGATGAAGCAAGGCGTGTTTTAACCTATATTCGGTACGAGCACGACAGATCAAAAAAACAAGACCAGGAGATGCTTAAAGAAAGAATAGTAAGTTCCATCGAACATCTTTTTAGCAAAAAAAACAGCAGCAGCTATATTTTTATCTACACCCTTGAAGGAGCAAACATCTCCGATCCGAACAAACCTAAAAATCTTAACAAAAAAATGAGCCAGTTAGACAACGAAAACGGTTTTGATGTACTTGATGCGCTTATAAAAAAAGCAAAAACCGGCGGAGGGTATGTTGAATACGTTTGGGACAATCCGGTTACAAAACAACTTTCAAAAAAAATTTCTTATGTGACCGGATTTGAGCCGTACGGCTGGCTTGTCGGAACGGGAGTTTATCTCGATGAGATCGAAAATCTTATGATGGAGAGAAAGCGTGTCCTCAAGGAGCGTTTGATCAAATACATGATGGAGATTTTGACGCTTGCTACGATTTTATTTGGCTTGGCTTTTGCAGGTATGAAATTGATCAACGGGATTATTCGCAACGAGATAGACACTTTTAGGGATTTTTTTAAAAAGGCCGTCGAACACTACGTGGTGATCGATAAAAAGCAGATATACTTTAAAGAGTTTCACATTTTGGTTCAATATGTCAACGAAATGGTAAGTGCCGTGCACCAAAAAAATTATGAACTTAAAAAGCTGAATGCATCTTTGGAAAAAAAGGTTTTGGAAAAAACAGCAAAACTGCAAAAGCAGATGGAATACAACAAACAGCTGGTAAATATGCAAGACAGCTTTATCAAACATTCTATTCATGAGATCAATACGCCTTTAGCCGTGATCATGACGCATATAGATATCTATAAGATGAAGTACGGCCAAAACAGTTATCTTTCCAAGATAGAAGCAGCAAGCAAGATGATTGCCAATATCTACGATGATCTCAGCTATCTGGTGAAAAAAGACCGCATCATCTATGAGAAGCATTGGATTGATTTTTCTTCTTTTTTGCATGAGCGCATTGTGTTTTTTGAAGAAATCGCTGTAGGCAACGGACATAAAATTCAAGAAGAGATTGAAGGGGGGGGTGTGATCTATTTTAATGAGATAGAGTTGCAGCGCATCATAGACAACAACCTTTCAAATGCTATCAAATATGCCAAGAAATCAACAGATATATGGATCAGGCTGTATAAAGAAAAAGATACCGCTGTCTTAACATGCGCTACGCACTCGAAAAAAATAGAAAACACAAAGCAGATATTTGAAGCGTTCCATCAAGAAGAGACACAAGCAGGCGGATTTGGTTTGGGCCTGGAGATCGTAGGTGCCATCTGCCAAAAAGAGGACATCAGAATCGAAGTTGATTCGAATGACGAACTCACCACATTTGCTTACTATTTTAAAAAGGTTTCTCCATGAAGGTTTTTTTGCTTGAAGACGAAAAGATGCTCCAAAGCGCTATAGCAGAGTATTTGACGCAAACGGGCTATCTTGTGCAGATGGGCGAAGACGGCCTGGAAGCATACGAGATGATCAGCCAAAACGAATATGATTTGCTGATCCTTGATATCAATACCCCCTCCCTAAACGGTCTTGCGCTTTTAGAAAAACTCCAAAATGACAAAATTTACATTCCGACAATCTTTATCTCGGCAATCACCCAGATAGAGCAGATCAGCAAAGCGTATGAGCTTGGGTGTTATGATTATCTTAAAAAACCTTTTCATCTCAAAGAGCTTACGCTGCACATAGACCGTTTGCTCAAAATGGCAGATATCACGTCAAAAAATCATGTCAAAATCAGCAAAATGTACACTTACGATCTGCAAAATAAACGGCTTTTCTTTGACAATGAGGAACAGACGCTTACACCAAAACAAGCCCAGATCATAGAACTGCTGGCTTCAAATATAGAGAAAATCGTTGATTTTGACATGCTGCGTTATGATGTTTGGGACAGAAACGATATAGATAATGCCACAATCAGAGCAGAAGTCCACAGGGTCAGACAGATTCTCAAGGAGGATATTGTAGAGAGTCTTAAAGGGGTAGGGTATAGGCTAAAACGTATCAAATAAACAGCTTTTTTTATTTTTGTGTAACAAAACTATACATTACTTTCTTTTTGTTTCTCTTTTTTGTCCGATGCTATGTTAATGCTATTTTTAACACTCATAATGAGTGTATCAAAATTGATTTGGAGGAAAATATGAGAAAAATTGCGTTAAGTTTGGTTACAGTCGCAATGCTTTCAAGCGGCGCCATGGCAGCCGAAACACTGGAAGAGGCTTTAACAGAAGGTGAATTTTCAGGGGTTTTGCGAACGTTTTATATCGATAGAACCTACAATACCGGAGCTACAATCAATCGAAATTCTTTGTCGGTAGGCGGGTATTTCGGATATGAAACGGCACCATGGTATGGGCTAAGCATCGGGGCGAAAGGGTACTCTACGAACAAAGTAGATATCCACGGCAGCGCGACGGAAGCAACCAGTTATGATCCGTCGCTTTTTGGTGACGGTTTGGATTCGTACACGTTCTTGGGCGAATTGTATATGAACTACAAAAGAGACAATACGACACTTAAAGTGGGCCGCCAAAGACTTGATACGCCGATGGCAGGAAGCGATGAAGCCAGAATGCTGCCCAACCTTTTTGAAGCAGCAGTGCTCAGCAACACAGACATTAAGGACACCACTCTTATCTTGGCGCATGTGACTAAAGAGACTGCAGGAACATTCAGCAACATTTATGATAACAGTATGTTGGGACTTCAAAGTGGCTATGGTCTTGGTACTGTTGCTGCTCAAAGCGGAGAATTTGAAGATATGGGCGAGATCGCGCTGGGCACAGGAAACGATACCGACGGTGTCACCGCAGCAGCGGCGATCTACAAAGGTATCCCCGGCTTGACGCTTCAGGCGTGGGATTACTATGCGCATGATATCCTCAATGCACTCTATCTTCAGGCGGATTACGGATGGGATTGTTTGCTAAACAGCGCAGTAAAAATGAACGCTTCTGCACAATACATCTATGAAAGCGAAGTGGGTGATGCGCTTGCCGGAGATGTAGAGAGCAACTATTTTGGAGCCAAACTGGGCGCAGCCTACAATGCCCTCAGCGGATATGCGGCGTTTTCGACGACCGGATCAAACAATGACACCGTCACAAACGGCGGGATAATCAGCCCGTGGGGCGGTATGCCGGCCTTTACGCAAGGGATGGTAACAAGACATATGTTCTTTGCCGACACCGATGCATGGAAAGTGGCCGCAAGCTATAACTTCAAAGATCACGGTATGCCGTTGGTTGCAACGGCGTACTATACATCGTTTGATATCGGTGCAGACAATACTTATCAGCCAGGTATTGCATGGGAAGCCGAAGAGAGCGGACTTGATTTTTCTTATATACCGGAATCTATGAAAAATGTCGAGTTTAAACTCAGAGCCAATTTTACGACAGATTTTGCTCCCGGAACAGACTGGGATGAGTATCGGTTTATCGTAAACTATAATTTCTAACAAGGAGAAATGATGAAAAAAGAGACTGTAGAGCAGATCAAAAATGATCCTAAATACCAAGAACTTGTTTCAAAAAGAAGTCGTTTTGCATGGACACTTTCTATTATTATGCTGGTAATTTATTATGGATTCATTTTGGTTATCGCATTTGATCCGAGTTTGCTTGGCACTAAGCTAGGTTCGGGTGTTACCACATGGGGTATTCCTATAGGAGTGGGGATTATTGTAATTGCTTTTGTCTTGACGGGAATTTATGTCAAAAGAGCCAACACTGAATTTGACGACTTGAGTCGCCAAGTCAAAGAGGCATTAAAATAAAAGGGCGAAGATGAAGAAAATTTTACTATCTTTCATGGCACTGGGGGCCATGGTATTTGCAGCGGGCGCGCTAGAGGGTGAGGTGCAAAAGCAGCCTCTGAATATTTCAGCGATTATTATGTTTTTAGTTTTTGTGGCAGGAACATTGGGTATCACTTACTGGGCAGCCAAAAGAACGAAAACCGCTAAAGATTTCTATACTGCCGGCGGAGGTATTACAGGATTTCAAAATGGATTGGCGATCGCAGGGGACTATATGTCGGCGGCTTCCTTTTTGGGGATTTCGGCACTGGTTTACGGCGCAGGGTATGATGGACTGATCTATTCGATCGGATTCTTGGTAGGTTGGCCGGTTATTTTATTTTTGGTTTCTGAAAGACTAAGAAATCTTGGAAAATATACTTTTTCGGATGTAGTTGCTTATAGACTTAAGCAAGGACCTATAAGAACTATGGCAGCCTCAGGGGCGATCGCTACGGTTGTGTTGTATCTGATCGCTCAAATGGTAGGAGCAGGACAGCTTATTCAGCTTCTTTTTGGACTTCCTTACTCGTGGGCGGTAGTGCTTGTCGGTGCTCTTATGATCATGTATGTGACCTTCGGTGGAATGCTTGCAACTACTTGGGTACAGATCATCAAAGCATGTTTGTTGCTTGCGGGAGCTACGTTTATGGCGCTGGCGGTATTGGCACATTTTGGTTTCAGTTTTGAAGCGCTTTTCGCAAAAGCAGTAGAGGTGCACCCTAAGGGTGAAGCGATTATGAGTCCCGGCGGACTGGTGTCTGATCCTGTCTCTGCGATTTCTCTTGGACTTGCATTGATGTTGGGGACTGCGGGATTGCCTCATATTCTGATGAGATTTTTTACGGTTGCTGATGCGAAAGAAGCGAGAAAATCTGTATTCTATGCAACAGGTTTTATCGGATATTTCTATATCCTTACCTTTACCATCGGATTTGGTGCTATCGTAATGGTACTTAACAACCCTGAATATCTTGATCTTGCCAAACAGGCGATAGAGGGCGGCGCACCTATCTTGGGCGGTAACAATATGGCAGCAGTGCATCTATCGCATGCGGTAGGAGGAAACTTCTTTTTAGGCTTTATTTCTGCGGTGGCATTTGCTACGATTTTGGCGGTGGTTGCAGGGCTTACATTGGCGGGAGCGTCAGCTATTTCGCATGACCTTTATGCCAATGTTTTCATGAAAGGCAAAGTGGATGAAGCAAAAGAGATGAAAGTTTCCAAAATGGCAACGGTAGGACTTGGCGTGATTGCCATTTTGCTTGGAATTGCTTTTGAAAAACAAAATATTGCATTTTTGGTTGGACTTGCGTTTGCGATTGCGGCGTCAGCAAACTTCCCTGTGCTTTTTTTGGCAATGTTCTGGAAGAAACTTACTACACGCGGTGCGGTAATCGGCGGATTTATCGGGCTTTTGACGACAGTTATATTGTTGATTATCAGCCCTGTTATTTGGGTAGAGGTTCTTGGCAATGCTGAGGCAATATTCCCTTATAAGCATCCGGCACTTTTCTCTGTGATCGCTGCATTTGTAGCGATATGGTTCTTCTCGGTTACCGACAAGAGCGATGATGCGGCACGTGAGATAGAAGCATTTGATGCGCAAGATATCAGATCTCAAACAGGTATTGGAGCAGAAGGTGCATCGGCACACTAAACGCATTAAACGATGCAAAGCCGCTTCTGCGGTTTTCTCGATAGGAAATTGCATATGATTGCACTATTGGAAACACTTAAGGGGCATCCCCCCTTTTCATTTTTAGATGACACCGCTTTTGCTTTAATCGAGCGCAATGCTCAGATCGCCTACTATCCAAACCATACGGTATTGACAGAGCCTAATTTTCTTTTTGACAAACTGTTTGTCATCATCAAGGGAATGGTCGAAGTAAATAATGACGATGAGCTTATCGATGTTTACAGAACACATGATGCCTTTGGCGGAATTGAACTTCTTAAAAATCAAGCGTCTCTTTATCAATACAAAGTAACAGAAGAATTGATTTGTTATGAAATCAAGAAAGAAGTGTTTCTGAAACTCTGTGAATCAAATAAAGCATTTAAGGATTATTTTTTTTCTTCAATCGTTGAGCGTCTTGAAATGCTCAAAGAAAAACGCGAATATACAGCGATGAGTGATCTAATGATGGCAAGAGTGGACAAGAGTATCTTGCACAATGCGTGTGTACTGGCTTCTGATATGCCCATCATAGATTCTTTGAAAAAAATGGAAGAGTGCAATGCCACATCAGTCATTGTTAAAAATCCGCAGGGATACGGCATTGTTACCGATGCCGATCTTAGATACTACATATTGTATCAGCAAAGTCAAGAGCTTCATCGTCTTTCAGATATACAAAGTTATCCTGTGATCTCCATAGAAGAGGGGGAATTGCTTTTTAATATTTTGCTTTTGATGACTGAGCGTACGATCAAACACCTTCCTGTGCTTGATAAGACGGGAGAGGTTTTGGGGGTTTTGGAACTTATTGACCTGTTGAGTTTTTTTTCAAACCAATCCCATCTCATCTCGGCACAGATGGAAAAGGCATCCACTCTTGAAGCGGTGATCGATGCGGCCAAAAGGGTAGAGATCATGATCAACGCTTTGCATGCCAAGGGCGTCAAGAGCAGATATATTGCCAAACTGGTTTCTGAAATCAATAAAAAAATGTATCTTAGGCTCTTTGAGATGATCTTTCCTAAATCCTGGCATGAAAAATGTACATTGATCCTGCTTGGAAGCGAAGGAAGAGGAGAGCAGATCTTGCGAACAGATCAGGACAATGCTCTGATATTTGAAGAGGGATTTTTACCCGATAACATTGAAGAAATTACACAAAAGTTTATTCTTACGCTGGACAACATAGGGTTTCCCCGCTGCAGCGGCAATATCATGGTGATTAATCCTCAGTGGCGCAAGTCCATTGATGGCTATAAAAATGATATAGACAGCTGGGTAGAAGGACAAACGCATGAAGGCTTTATCAATATGGCAATTTTATTTGATTCTGTTGCAATAGCCGGAGAGAAAAACCTGCATACTCAGCTTAGAGAATATCTTATAGAGAAAATGAGCGGATATCAAAGTGTTCTGGCGCATTTTGCAAAGCCTATTGAGCATTTTGAATCTGCGTTGGGGCTTTTTTCCCAATTTGTTACAGGCGCAAAAGAGCATCAAAATGAAATTGATATCAAAAAAGGTGCACTTTTTGCACTGGTTCACGGAGTTCGTGCGCTGGCTCTTGAGCATGCGATTGAACCAACCAATACGATTTTGCGCATCAAAGCGTTAAACAATATAGGATTTATGAATAAAGAAGATGCAAGCGAGTTGATTGAAGCTTTTGAGGTTATCAATACGTTAAGATTGCATTCGCAGCTGGAAAAATCAGCAAAAGGAAAAAAAATAGACAACTATATTTCTATTGTTGAGATAGGAAAGCTCGAACGCGATCTTCTAAAAGAAGCGATTAAAAGCGTCCATTCGTTCAAAAAGATGATCAGTTACCATTTTCATCTTTCTATGGTGGGATAAATGTTTGAAAGTCTAAAACGCAAATGGAATCGAAAACATTTGAGTGATGAACGTTTTGCTTTTTTATTTGACGAGACTCCCGGTGATGAAATTGTAGTCTTTGACTGCGAAACAACCGGACTCGATCCCCAAAAGGATCATATTGTCTCAATCGGTGCAGTCAAGATCAAGGGCGACAAAATACTTACAGATCAGGCATTGCATATCTATGTACAGCAAAAAAAAGAGATTGCGCATGAAAGCATCAAGATACACCAGATTAGAAATTGCGATCTTCAGGATGCTGTTGCCATCGAAGAAGCGATTGAATCGTTTTTGCATTTTATAGGCAACAGAACACTGGCAGGATATTATCTGGAATTTGATGTCGCAATGATCAATAAATATACTAAAAAAATGTTTGGAATTACATTACCCAACAAGCAAGAGGAGGTATCAGCACTCTATTATGATAAAAAAATTTCCACTATCCCTCAAGGGAATATAGACCTAAGGTTTGATACAATAGTGGCGAATTTAGCACTGCCTAGATTAAAGGCACATGATGCACTCAATGATGCCATCATGACAGCTATGATGTATTTAAAATTAAAACATACAATTAAATTAAAATAAACAGGAGAAAATAATGTTACAAGAGATCTATCAACCAAATCCACAATATGCTTCAATTGCTGCCATTAAAAGCATGGATGAATACCATGCATTGATGAACAAGGCAAAAGAAGACTATGAAGGTTTTTGGGGTGACTACGCCAAAGAAAAAATTGACTGGTTTAAACCGTTTGATATGGTACTCAATGAAAGCGAAGCACCCTTTTACAAGTGGTTTGAGGGTGGACAGCTCAATGTAGCACACCAATGTATCGATCGACATTTGTTAACGCGCAAAAATAAAGCAGCTATTATCTTTGAAGGAGATAACGGCGACCAGCAAGTGCTTACCTATAGAGAACTGGCCTATGAAGTCAACAAAACAGCCAATATGTTTAAAAACCAATTTGGCATCACCAAGGGAGATAGGGTAGTGCTTTATATGCCGATGATCCCTGAGGCTGCAATCAGCATGCTTGCCTGCGCGAAGATCGGGGCTATCCATTCTGTGGTATTTGGCGGCTTCAGTGCAGAAGCATTGAGAGACAGAATTATCGATGCCCAGGCAAAACTTGTTGTAACATCAGACGGAGCCTACAGAAAAGGCAATCCCTATATGCTCAAACCGGTAGTGGATGAAGCGCTCAGTACAGGATGCGAATGCGTCAAGGCAGTATGTGTGGTTGAACGCAACGGCGAAGAGATCCATTGGGAACCGGGACGTGATTATGCCTATAATGAACTAGTGAAAAACGAATCATCCAAATGTGCAGCAGAACCGATGGAGAGTGAAGATCCTCTTTTCTTGCTTTACACTTCAGGAAGTACCGGAAAACCAAAAGGAGTACAGCATTCAAGCGCCGGATATATTCTTTGGGCGCAAATGACGATGGAGTGGGTATTTGATCTTAAAGAGAATGATACCTATTGGTGTACAGCCGATGTAGGCTGGATCACCGGACATACCTATATTGTTTATGGGCCGCTTGCTGCGGGTGCAACTACGGTAATGTTTGAAGGCGTGCCTACATTCCCTGATGCAGGAAGATGCTGGAGAATGGTAGAAGAGTATCAAGTAAATCAGTTCTATACGGCGCCTACAGCGATCAGACTTCTTCATAAGACAGGTCAAGATGAGCCTAAAAAATATGATTTAAGTTCGCTTAGGGTTTTGGGAACCGTCGGAGAACCTATCGATCCGGCTGCATGGAAATGGTATTACGAAGAGATTGGCGGAAGCAAGTGTGCTATTGTGGACACCTACTGGCAGACAGAGACGGGCGGACACATGATCTCTCCGCTTCCCGGAGCAACGCCCATCAAGCCTGCATGCGCTACGTTTGCACTTCCCGGAATCATAGCGGAAGTTATCGATGAAGTAGGAAATCCTGCACCGATAGGCGAGAAAGGCTTTATGTGTATTACAAAACCATGGCCAAGCATGATCAGAACAATCTGGGGCGATCCTGAGAGATTTGTAAAATCCTATTTTGGAGATTGCAAAAAAGAGGGCAAACCGGTTTACTTTACGGGTGACGGCGCGATGATCGATGAAGAGGGATATATAACCATTACCGGAAGAACGGATGATGTTATCAATGTTTCCGGGCACCGAATGGGAACAGCCGAAGTTGAAGCAGCGATTAAAAAGCATTCGAACGTCGCGGCAGTGGCAGTTGTAGGCAAACCGCATCCGATCAAAGGGGAGGGAATCTTTGCCTATATCGTTCTCAAATCGGAAGAAAGTTTGGCAGAAGAGATTGAACTAACCAAAGAGATAAACAATATCATAAAAAAAGAGATCGGTGCAATTGCACTATGTGATGATATCGTGTTTGTTCCGGATCTTCCAAAAACAAGAAGCGGCAAGATTATGAGAAGAATATTGCGAAGTATTGTTAAAAATGAAGAAATTACACAGGATACTTCTACATTGGAAGATCCGTCTATCGTAGGCAAAATCGAATCAATCGTAAAATCTTGCCGACTATAATTTTACACAGAGGCGGTTTTGTCTGCCTCTGTAACTGCAAATAAAATAATTTTCTCTATTTTTATTTTTCAAATCAAGCCATAAGGCTTTTTACTTTTAGCAAATCTTCAAATGCTTCTTTTTTCGCGGAAGGATTTCTGAGTAAATAACTTGGATGGTACGTCGGTATCACGATATAACGCTCTTTTTTAAAAATAGTACCCCTGACTTTTCCGATAGGGGTTTCATCTCCTGTAAGATAAAAATAGGCAGTACCCCCCAACGCAATAATCAGTTTCGGCTTGATAAGTTCTATTTGTTTCAATAAATAAGGTTTGCACGTATAAGCTTCACTGGGTGCAGGTTCTCGGTTTCCCGGCGGACGGCATTTCACAATATTTGTAATATACACGTCATTTCGCGAAACAAGAAGAACATTTTCTATCATCTTTGTCAAAAGTTCGCCTGAACGACCGACAAAAGGCTTTCCTGTACTGTCCTCCGATGCACCCGGAGCCTCTCCGACAAACATAATTTCAGCCGAAGGATTTCCTTCTCCAAACACTACTTTTTGGCGAGTTTTGCTTAGATCGCAAAGATGGCATTGATTTGCCTGCTTTTGCAAGAGATCAAGTGTGCCCGGAAGAGATAAATCCAAATCATCCTCTTTAAAAAGGGTGATATCCGTGTACTGATAACCCAACTGTTTGAGTTGGTACAACTGTTTAAGTAAAAGTGCATTTTTAAGATTTTTCATAAAGAAATTATAGCAGATAAATGTTTGAGCTGCTCATTTGCGTCTTTAAAGCATTTATTTTCTTTCGTGCGGCAAAAAATTGTTGATTAACGATGTTTGTTTTGCAGACTTGAAGATATTGAATTGATAATTTATTTATAGCATTTCTATTTAAAAATCATATCTTATAATTAAAATTATAAATTTAATACTATACAAAAGGGCATCGATGGCACATATACAACTACCCGAATTTAAAGCAATGTCACCCGCGATCCAAGAGAAGGCACGGCCGATTTTGGAAAAAACAGGACAGCTTGGAGAGATATTTAAACTGATGGCAGTAGATGAAAAAGTTTATTTTGCAACGGATGGGATGGTGCAGGGGTATTTACTCAACGAAACAACGCTTCCGTATGTTATCAAAGAAGCGATAGCGCTTTTGATCTCCAAAGAGAACGGATGCAGCATGTGTGTGGATGTACACAAAAGCATCGCAGCGATGCTGGGGATAAGCGAGGAGCAGATCGAAGAGATACTGCAGGGAGTAGATGCGATGCATGTAGAGGGCAAAGACAAGGCATTGTTGAACTTCTGCATTAAAGCATCGCGCAAAGACAATTATAAAATCCTCAAAGAAGAGATAGATGCGCTCAAAGCGATGGGGTGGAGTGATATGCAAATTGTCGAAGCCGTAGCGATCACAGGGTACTTTAACTATATCAATACGCTTTCAAATGTATTCGGGCTTGGAAAGTAGGGATGCAAAATGGCAACAACACCCTTCTTTGTTTTCTTTCATTCTTTTTCAAGGATGAGAGGAGCGGGGAAAACATTGTGCGATTTCAATGGTTATTTAAAATAGTAAAATATAAGTAAGTTAAAAATAAGTGAAATACACACAATAGGGCACAAAGCCCTATCGCAGAGAAAATGGCGAAGAATTATCCTTCTACCGTGATCTCCACAGGCGTACCTTCCCAGATACCGTGTTTTGTACAGTAACCGTGTGCTATAAGATTAAGTTTTTTACCGGTTGGGATGATAGTAAATGTAGTGGTGTTATGTGCTTTTGTGTTTCCTAGAGTTCCGGGTACATAAGTAGCCCTAGCAAGCAGCGTATCACCGTTAAAAAGGGTTACGGATTCAATATAGTGATCAAAATCATCCGGATGCGTATATTCGTTGCCCATTTTTACTGTCACTTCAAATGGCTCACCGGCTTTTGCCGTATCGGCACAGTGAATAAACGGAGAATGTCTGTCAATAAGATCTTTTTTTGCTTCTCTCTCTACGGTATCAATATCTACGTATTTATTAATTTTTGGCATTTATTTTCCTTTATATGTGGTTTAATAAAATTATACCATAAAAAAAAGTTAAATAGGATAATTTTTATCTTATTTACTCATTTTCATCTTTTATGTTGTTTTGTGCCCATTTTTTAATCCTGTTTCTTTCTTGTTGGGTGAGCTTTGCCTCGTCGTGAAAGCTTAAATACATAGGCATTGGCATGCTGTAGCTAATGGTTTCAGCGATACCTTTGTATATCTTCTGCTTTTTCTCTTCATCATAGCTATTCCATTCTTGGAAATTGAACCAATTTCGGCCTTTTTTGATGTGGCTTCGCACACTCCATGAAAAAGGTGCCACATTTGCGTACCATGGCATTTTTGTTTGATAGGAGTGGCAATCATAGCAAGAGACTTTTAGCATCTTTATGATCTCTTTTGGAGCATCTATTTCCCTTTTGGGATCAATGGCGGAAGGAGTTGATATCTCTATTTGAACGGTTTGCAATAAAAGCAAAAATGCAATCCCCCACAAAGCGATTGTTTTTGCCATCTATTGTCTTTCCTTTTTTGCTTATTTTGTGTTGAAAAGGGTATCGGTACTGCGCCCATGTGCCAGATGGGCAGATAACTGAAAATTATGCGGTATAGATATGGTCTGCTTTGCTAACGTGATGCTTAAGTCCAATCTCTTTTTCCGTGCAGCCAAGTGCAAGTGCGACCATTTGAGGCATATGCAAAATAGGAAGGTCAATATCACGGCCGAGTTGTTTTCCGGCACTTTCTTGCTTGATATCCATATTGAGATGGCAAAGCGGGCAGGGAGTAACGATCATGTCTGCATTGTTGTCGATGGCATCTAGCAGCGCATTTCCTGTGAGCGCATTGCTTGTCTGAGGCGCTTGAAGATCTACATGGAAACCGCAACATTTATTTTTGCTCGCATAGTCAACCGGATGTCCTTCAAGCGCAGCGATAAGTTCATCAAGCGAAGTAGGGTTGTAAGGATTTTCTCCGCCGTTGCTTTCGTTTTGAAGTTCTGATGGCCTAATATTGTGACATCCGTAAAAAGGAGCGATATTAAAACGGCTAAGCGGCGTGGTGACTTTGCTTTTGATATTCTCAAGACCATAGTCGTCGATCAGCGCATAAAGAAAATGTTTGATCTGGGAGGTGCCTTTGTATTCAAGTCCCACTTCAGCAAGTTTTTCGTTGACTCTCGCTTTATACTCAGGATTATTGTCCAGCTTATGCTTTGTCATGGCAGAGTTGATTTGGCATGTGTTGCAAATTGTGATCATTGTCAGTCCCAGTTTTTCCGCGTAGCAGATATTTCTGGCATTCAATACATGCGAAAGAAATTCGTCAAAATCCTGCAGATGACTTGCACCGCAGCAACTCGCTTCTTCAAGTATGGTAATTTTGATCCCCAATTTTTCAGCCACTGCGAGTGTAGACGACAGCAGTTCAGGCGTTGACTCTTTTGCGGTACATCCTGTGTAAAGTGCGTAATGTAGTGTGCTCATCCTCTCTCTCCTTATAGCTTATTTGTTTGTGAAATTTCAATGAGTTTTTTGATTTCATCAAGATTTTTAGATTTTGGCATATTGTCAACAAACGGCATCTGGTCGGTGAGATGAATTTTCCCCGCTTTCATCATCTTCATCGCATCCTTAACATGCTTAAAGACACCGATAGGTCCTTCCGAGTATTTCACGATATCTGCCTCATCAAGCAACCCGTGTTTTTTGATGCTTCTTACAAACCCTTCTGCGTGGCGTGTAGCAACATTGCTTTGAGCAACACCCTGTTCAAACTGCATATTGTGAAGCTTCATAATTTTCTCGATCGGATTGACATCTTTAGGGCATGCTTCGGCACATTCGTAACATTTGACACAGTCCCAAACCCCTTGACCCATCTGAGCAGTCATCTCAAGTCTCTCTTGGCCGCAATTGTCTCTAGGGTCGATAGAAAATCTATAGGCAGCGGCAAAAGCAGCCGGTCCGAAGAAATCACTGTTTACCTCAAGTACCGGGCAAGCGTAGTGGCAGTTACCGCACTGAATACAATAATCCGCGTCAAGGAAATTTTCAACCTGCTCTTTGGTCATATGCGTTTCATGTGCAGGCTGAGGCTCTACATTTCCATTGACATAAGGTTTAATCGCATGATGTTTATCCCAAAAATCTTTTTTATCAATAATCATATCTTTGACAGCACGTTTTTTGCTTTGCGGATCAAAAATCAATTCTTCCCCAAACAGCTTGATCATGTCATGTGCATTTTCTTTGCAGGAGAGCACCGGTTTGCCGTTTACTTTAATCGAACAAGATCCGCAGATCCCGTGACGGCACGATCTTCTGTAGGAAAAACTTCCGTCATGCTCCCATTTGATGCGATTAAGCAGATCAAGCACCAATTCATCTTTTCCTACTTCCATCTCGTAAGTTTTATAGTAAGGCAGATAATCAGTCTCAGCATTAAATCTAAATGCTTTTATGGTTATTTTTTTTGTTTCATTCATTGCTATCTCCTTAATATGTTCTTTCTTTAACTTCAAACTTACCTAAAACCACATCCGCATATTCTTGTGTAATATTGAAATTTTTATCCATATAAGCATAGGTATGCTTTAAGAACTTTTCATCATCTCTTGTCGGAAAATCCTCACGAAAGTGCCCCCCGCGGCTCTCTTCACGAGCCAAGGCGCCTTCAACAATGAAAAGACTGTATTCAAGCATGTGTCCAAGTTCGATCGCTTCTTGAATCTCGGTATTGAAAACGGAGGATTTATCATCCACGCGGATATGTTTATATCGCGCGAGAAGCTCTTTGATCTTCTCTTTTTGTCGAGTGAGAGACTCAGCTGTTCTGAATACGCCCGCATCTTTTGTCATGCTCTCCTGAAGCTCTTCTCGAAGCTTGGCTACCTTTTCATTTCCGTTATTTGTTTTTACCCACTGATACTCTGCCAGCATACCGGCTGCATCTTCGCTTGTTGCCGGCCTGAGTGTAAGTGTGCTTAAGTCTTTAAGCATGTTCTGACCCGCATGTCTTCCAAAAAGAAGTGCTTCAAGGACTGAGTTGGCGCCCAATCTGTTTGCGCCGTGTACTGAAACACAAGAACACTCACCGGCAGCATAGAAACCTTCGACAAGCTCTTGAGGGTTTTTACGTACATGACAGTTGATATCTACAGGAATCCCTCCCATAGAGTAGTGTGCCGTTGCTGCAATATGGATAGGCTCTTTAAGCATATCCTGCCCCAGGAAAGTAATTGCCAGCTCTCTAAGTTCGGGAAGTCTTGTAAGAATAATCTGAGGATCAAGATGCGTAAGATCAATACTGACAGCATCTTTGTTAGGACCCACGCCTCTTCCTTCGCGAATCTCTTGCATAATCGCACGGCTTACAACATCTCTTGATGCAAGCTCCAGGGCATTGGGCGCATATTTTTCCATAAACCTTTCGCCCTCCGAATTAAAAAGACGACCCCCTTCTCCGCGCGCTGCTTCCGAGATAAGAATACCTGAGCCTCCCAGGCCGCTTGGGTGAAACTGAACAAACTCCATGTCTTCCAGAGGAAGACCGTGACGCGCAACAATAGAGAGAGAATCGCCGGTATTTGCATGGGCGTTGGAGTTGATCTTGTAAGCCCTTGCGTGTCCGCCTGTTGCAAACATAGTAGCTTTGGCATTGAAAATGGCCGGTTTGGCATCTCTAATATCAAATGCGACGACACCCGAGACTTTACCGTCTTTGTAGATAATATCTGCTGCATACCATTCATCAAATACCTGGACATTCTCGCGCACACATTGTTCATACATGGTTTGCAAGAGCGTAAGTCCTGTTCTGTCTTTTGCATAACAGGCTCTGGGCTTGGATTGTCCGCCAAAAGGACGGATGGCGATATCACCTCTATCGTCTCTTGAAAAAACAGCTCCCATCTGTTCGGCCCATCTAATCGTTTCGGGTGCCTTGGTACACATCAATTCAACACAATCCTGGTCTGCAAGATAATCACTTCCTTTAACCGTATCAAATTCATGAAGCTCTGTAGAGTCGCCTTCGCCAAGTGCGGCATTAATTCCCCCTTGGGCTGCGCCGGAATGACTTCTTAGAGGGTGAAGTTTAGTGATAACAGCTGTTTTCTTGCCTGCCGCAGTCAACTCCCGTGCTGCAGCAAGCCCTGCAAGTCCTGCACCGACAATGACTGCATCGTATTGATAGATCTTAACATCCATGGCTACTATGTCCTTTTAGAGTAAATTTGGTTCTATTATATCTATTGGTAAATATTAATTTCTTTAATAGTTTTATAAAAATGTGTAAATAGGGTGCAGTATGTTACAATTTTGCAATGAAAAAAATAGACAAAGAACAATACCTTATCAATAAACTCACCTCGAAACATATAGGTGATGATGCAGCCGTAATAGGGAACATGCTTTATAGTATGGATACCTTTTTTGAAGATGTACATTTCAAGCGTTCCTGGATGAATATGACGCAAATCGGCAAAAAGGCAATGCTGGTCAACCTCTCTGATGCTATAGCGATGAATGCCGAGCCAAAATATGCCCTCGTATCGGTCTCTTTGCCAAAAAACATTGAAAATAAAGAGATAGACGAGCTGATGAAAAGTCTTGAGGATACGGCAAAATTGTATGGATGTGAAATCATCGGGGGAGATACGATAGGTGCCGATAAGCTGCATCTCTCAATCGCCGTCATTTCGCAAAGCTTCCATCCGCTTTTGCGCAAAGGGCTGCGGGAGGGAGATTTGTTGGCATTCACAGGTACTCTGGGCCAGAGCAAACACGATCTTGAAATATTGCTCCGAGGAGAGAAAATCTCAAGCGATTCTAAATTTTATGAGCCAAAACTGCGAGTTGAATTTATCAAAAAGTCGCATCCCTATCTGCATGCAGGTATGGATATATCCGATGGTCTTTTTTGTGACACCAATAAACTGTTGGATACAAACGGATATGGATTTGAATTGCTGCTTGACATTGACCAAGAAATGGGTCTTAGCGGGGAAGAGTATGAGATGCTTGTGGGGTTTTCTCCGGAAAATCTTGAGACCGTTTTGGCGATAGCCAAAGAAACAGATACTGCTCTGACTGTATTTGCAAAAGTGGTTCAAAACGATAAACGATTTTGCTGCGAAAGCCACCATTTTAAAAATTGAGGAATACATTAACCATGAAACCTATTTACCCCTTGCCTGTTCAAAATGAATTTGTTTTTAACTCCACTCCGCGGGATTTTACTGTAGAGGAGATACCTCTTTATGAGTTTACGGGGGAGGGCGAACATCTTGTATTGAAGGTTCGCAAAAAAGAACTGACCACATGGGAGATGCTCGATATACTCTCGCAGTATGTTGGCATCAAAAGACGCGATATGGGATATGCCGGACTTAAAGATAAGCATGCCATGACCATACAATGGGTCTCTTTGCCTGCGAAATTTGAAGAGAAGCTAGCCGCATTTTCTCATGAAAAGATCAAAATACTTGAAAGCACCAGACACAATAACAAAATACGTGTAGGACATCTCAAGGGAAATCGCTTTGATATCCGACTTAAAAAAGTATTGGGGATACAAAAAGACAAGCTTGACTCTGTGCTAAAATGGATCAAAGCTAACGGCGTACCCAATTATTTTGGCAATCAACGTTTCGGTACGGATGGAACAAACTGGATAGATGGCAAAAAGCTTTTGTCTGGCGAGCTTAAGATCCGGGATAAAAAAACACGTGAATTTTTAATGGGATCCTATCAGAGTTATCTTTTTAATTTATGGCTTGCAAAACGTATGGAGCTTAACTTGTTGTTGGAAAAATTCAGCGAAGAGGAAGCTGAACAGCTTTTAAAACTCCCGTCCGGTGCACTCAAGGGAGTCAAGGCGCAACCCAATTTCTTTAAGCTTCTCGAGGGCGATTTGATGATGCACTATCCTTACGGAAGACTTTTTGAAGCAGAAGAGTTGGATAAAGAAGCAGAACGTTTCGAGACAAAGGATATCGCCCCCACAGGTCTTTTGCCCGGAAGTAAAACCAAAAGAGCCACAGGTGTTGCCAGACTTTTTGAAGAACAGTTTGACGAAGAGATCAAAATTTTCGGCGCCAGACGCTATGCATGGGTTCAAGCGACAGAAATAAAGAAAAATTATGTCGAAGAAAAAGCCCATTATGAGCTTAGTTTTGTTCTGCCAAAAGGTTCCTATGCGACCAATGTGCTTGACGTACTCAGGGGCACCAATCAAATTTGAAATGATGAAGACTTCATTCTTTTTTCATAGCTGTATGCTATACTAAAAAAAATAATTCGGACTAAGGAAAAAGTATGGGATATTCTCATTGGGCAGCCGGCGCTTTGATGGCGGGGATAATGATATTCAACGGCTGCGGCGGCGGTGGAGGCGGAGGAGAAGCCGAAACATTAAATCAAGCTCCCACAGCAGACGCAGGGATAGATAAAAGCATACAGGTGAATCAAACGGTAAATATTGTCGGAAGCGGCAGCGATGCAGACGGAACCATTGCAAGCTATCAATGGAAAAATGGCAGCACGGTTTTAGCCAATACGGCTTCATTTGACTACACCCCGTCCACAGCCGGCATTCATACATTAACTCTCACCGTCACCGACAATGAAGGCGCAACGGACAGCGACACGATGAATGTGACAGTCACGGAAGCAAATACGGTGCAAAGAGTGATGCCGCTTGCGGTTATCCGCATAGAGTTTGATGATTATCAGTTTGACAGCTCTGCTTCTGAGTGGAATCAAAAAATATTCGGCTCAAATGAAGGGGGATTGAACGATTATTATCATGAAATTTCTTACGGTACATTTCAATTCCGACCCGCCACAGAAACAAACGGAGAGAATGACGGCATCATTACGGTGCATCTTGATGAAAACCATCCCGATGAATTGCAAACAAAGATAGACAGATTAAAAAATGCGGCCATACTCGCAGACGAATATATCGATTTTGCACAGTATGATACCGACAAAAACGGAGCAATAAGCTCCAATGAGCTTCAAATCATGTTTTTAGTGGCTGGCGGCGAGCTTGCAACGTCAGCTCATCCCGGAATTTGGGCGCACCAATGGTGCATGGACACATCAATCAATGTCGGACCTCCCAAACTTGATAATGTCACTCTCATGAGCTGCGATTATGAAGGGGTATATGCGGCTTTTGGCGAAAAACATTTTGATGCTCTTACGGGCAACGATGCTACCGTAGGGATTATCGCTCATGAGCTGGGGCATGCAGTATTTGGTTTGCCGGATCTTTACGATACAGACGACAGCTCAGAGGGTATCGGCAATTTCGGTTTGATGGGCGCAGGAAGCTGGGGGTATAAAGAAGGAGAATTTTATGGCGCAACACCGGTGCATATGACAGGATGGAGCAAAGCATACAGCGGTTTTGTTGTGCCGGCCGTCGTTACTGATGCCCAAGAGTTGCAGATAAAAGCCGCTTCTTCGACAGGTTACACACTCTATAAGATTCCGACCGGTCGCAGTGGCGAATATTTTTTAATAGAAAACAGAGCTAACAGCGGATACGATAGGGGATTATATATCCTTAAAGAGTTGGGTGATTTTGAGGGGGGATTGTCTATTTTGCATATCGATGACACTCTGTTGCCCGGCTGCATCACCACAAACAGCTGCAACGAAAACGAATCCCATAAACTAGTTGATATAGAAGAGGCCAATCGTCCGGGACTGGATACCAATAAACACAGAGGAGACTACCTAAATCTCTTTTTTCAAGCAAACAACGCAAGTTTTACGCCCTCTACCGATCCAAACTCAGACCGATATGACGGTTCTGACAGCGGTGTAAACATCACAAATATTTCCGGCCCCGGAGATATCATGAGTGCAGATTTGACAACAGAAACCAACTAAAAGGAATCAAACATGAAAAGATTAATTTTATTTATAAGTATGCTAACGTTCGCATTTTCTGTACCTGCTTTTCAAGGTTCTTTAGAATTTAAACAAAATGACGGTTCAGCCTTTCAGGGAAAACTCAAAGGCGATGAATGGTTCAATTGGATCGAGGACAATGAGGGGCATATCATAAAATACAACAATAGCTCTAAAAACTATGAATACGCCAAAACAGAAGAAAAAAACGGTACGCTGGAGCTGATACCTTCGGGTGTTAAAGTCCAAAGAAGCGAAGCGCTTGATCGTAATGCGTCAGAACTTTTTAAAATTGACCCTCAGCTTCTGCGAAAGATCTGGAAACAAAAAAGAGAAAAAGCATACCGATACAAAGCAAAATAAAAGTTGGGCCAGAGGTTTATTTAACCTCTTTTTTTCGCACGATATCTGCGCCCAGCGCGGAGAGTTTTCCCTCCAAATCGTCATACCCTCTGTCCAGATGATAAATACGGCGTACATTTGTCGTACCTTCCGCAACCAATGCTGCCAAAACAAGCGCCGAACTGGCTCTTAGGTCAGTTGCCATGACATCGGCACCGTAAAGTTTGTCCACTCCTTTGACGGCGGCGATATTGCCTTTGAGCCAGATATCTGCACCCAAACGATTTAGTTCGCTCACATGCATAAAGCGGTTCTCAAAAAGACGCTCTTCGATGATGCTTTCTCCGTTAGCCATGACCGCAAGTGCCATAAATTGCGCCTGCATATCTGTCGGAAATCCAGGATACTCAATCGTGGTGAGATTGACCGGTTTGATCTCTTTTGGAGGATAAACAGTGATGCTCTCTTCGGTTACGTCAAATCTGCAACCCATCGCTTCGAGTTTATCTATGGAAGCTCTAATATGCCGTTCGTCAACCTTATTTAAAGTAATCACAGAGCCCGTAATTGCTCCCGCACAAAGATAAGTGCCTGCTTCAATACGGTCAGGGATGATCTCTACGGGTTGGAAAGTGAGCGGCTTTCCGTCTGTCCCGTAGATGGTAAGTTCGTTAGTGCCAATACCTTCTATCCGAACCCCTGCATCAGCAATCATTTCACACAATTGTACCACTTCGGGTTCTTTGGCGGCATTGATGATGCTTGTGACCCCTTTAGCGAGTGCGGCCGCCATCACAATATTTTCCGTACCTCCTACGGTAATTTTGTCAAAGACAATCTTGGCTCCATGCAAACCTTCGTGGGCTTCTGCACGCACATAGCCGCCCTTGATCTCTATCTTTGCGCCCATCGCCTCAAGCGCCTTGAGATGCAAATCTATGGGGCGTTGTCCGATGGCACATCCTCCGGGCAAACTTACTTCACACTCTCCAAACCGTGCAAGCAGCGGACCAAGTACCAAAATAGAAGCTCTCATTTGAGAAACAATTTCATAAACCGCCTTGGTGGATGTCATGGATCCGTTGTTGATCTTGGCTGTTGTTGTGCCTTCGTGTTCGACTTTGCCGCCGAGCATCGTCAAAAGCTTGAGCAGGGTACGGATATCTACAACATTTGGCAGATTGGTAAGGGTTACATCTTTATCACTGAGTATGGTTGCTGCAATAATGGGTAAAGCAGCATTTTTTGCGCCGCTAATTGTCACACTGCCGCTCAATTTTCTCCCGCCGTTGATCTGTAAATAATCCATTCTATACGCTTCCTTAATCAAAATTTACTGAGATTTTATCTAAAGTATGGTTAATCACAGCAGAAAGCAAAACAACGCCTCCGCTTAAATCAGAAATTCTTTTTTACATTAAAAAATAAAAAATTAATATTATTAACGATGATTTAAACAATATATTAGAAAATATCTTGTAAAATATTTTCTAATATAGAAAAGATATCAAACAAAATTTTATGCAAAGAGGGAATTATGTCTAGCAGTTTAGATAAGCTTAAAGCACTCGCCAACCGTCTGGAAGATAAATTGGTAGAAAAAGAAAAAAGCTCTGTTGTTACGGTCAAACCCGAAGATATCATTGAAGATAAGCCTGCTAGGCAAACTGCCCTGAAGATAAGCACTGAATTTGAGAATGTGCGCAAAGAGAATTTAAAACGTCTTGAATTCTTATATGAAAAACTGAAAATTTTTGAGAAATCACCTGATTTTGAAAAAATATTTATATATAAAGCTATGAACTTAAGCGGCATAGGCTTAAAAGAAGAAGATTTTGGCGAGGTGCGAGAAGGAAAATATATACAGATCATTGCCATTACCTACGAGCCGGACAAAAACGGGAAGAAAAAAGCAAAAAATATCTCTTTAGGTTATTTCGGAAAAGCAGAAACATTGGATGCTGTCTTGAAAAATGAAATTATAGAGTTTATTTTGCGTTGGCGTTATGAAAAAGCATTTCAAAACGTTGAACACTATAGATACCTTATCGATAGGCTTGAGCGCCCAAAAAGCACGCTTTTCTAGTCACTCGCTTCTAATCAAAGTTTTGATACAATCTCTTTTCAGATTAAATAAAGAGAGGAAAGTAAATGCATATCGACCTAACACCCGAAGCCATTTTAGCACAGTTGGGATACCCCCAAAACAATCATACACTTGAGCAAATCAATAAAATAATTTCAAATACAAAAAATTTTGAGCATTTCTCAAAACATCTGCTCTCTCTTCAGGATGCTCTTGCGGTAGAAAAAGGTTATATAGCGATGTCAAACTCCGAAAACTATTTAAAAATAAAGTGCGACGAGGATAGCAATGCAGATAATCTCTCTGCCTTTGCGGAATTGGTTGATCATTGGTCTAAAAAATATAAAATTTCCCTTAAAAAAGTAGAAAATAAACCGACATACTATATCCTTGGTCAACTCTAATCTATGCCTCTTAGCACGCTCAACGCTGAACAGCTTAGTGCTGCTACGGCACCTCTTGGTCACAATCTTATTATTGCAAGTGCCGGGACAGGCAAAACATCCACCATTGTAGGACGTATTGCCCATCTTTTGCATGCGGGCATAGAGCCTTCAAACATATTGCTGCTTACCTTTACCAACAAAGCTGCGGGAGAGATGATTGCCCGTCTTGAACGATTTTTTCCAAAACAGGTAGTTTCTAAAATACAGTCAGGCACTTTTCACGCCGTATGTTATAGATGGCTTAAAGAGATCTATCCCAATTTGGCTCTCAAACAACCTTCGGAACTCAAAACTCTTTTTAGAAGCCTTTATGAAAAACGTCATTTTTCACGTATGAATCTTCCTGTTGAACCATTCTCGGCTACCTATCTTTATGAAATGTACAGTTTGTACCAAAATGCCTCCCTGGAGGGATTTGATATTTGGTTTTTAGAGAAATATCCCGAACATGAAACGCTAATAGATATCTATATGGACATTACAGAAGAATTTGAAAAAGAAAAGCTGGAGTATGGATTTGCTTCTTTTAATGATCTTCTTTTGCGCATGAAAAATCATTTGCAAATATCGTCCATGCCTTTTCAGGAAGTACTGGTTGATGAATACCAAGATACCAATACCTTGCAAAGTGCATTGATAGATGCACTCAAGCCGCGCTCATTGTTCTGCGTAGGGGATTATGATCAGAGTATTTATGCGTTTAATGGTGCCAATATAGAAAATATTGCAACGTTTTCCGAACGCTATAAAAATGCAAAAATATTCACACTTAAAACCAATTATCGTTCTACTGCGCCGATACTCTCTCTTGCAAATCGCGTAATAGAACGAAATGAACGCATCTATCCCAAAAAACTTGAAGTAGGCCGCGCAGGAAAAAGTCATCCTCCAAAACTTTTAATGTTTAATGACCTGTTTGAACAGTATCAATCTATCGCACACTCCATCAAGACAACACATGTCCCAAATCATGATATCGCCGTTATTTTTAGAAACAATTCCAGTGCGGACGGAATTGAAGCTAGTTTGCGCGAAGTAGGAATCCCCTGCAGGCGCAAAGGAAGTACAAGTTTTTTTGATACCAAAGAGATAAAATTTCTGCTAGACGTACTCTCCTTGCTGGTTAATCCCAAGGACATGATGGCCTTTATCCATATATTTGAATATGCAAACAGTGTAGGCTCAGCGCTATCGAAAGAATTTTTTCAATGCTTTTTGCATTTTGGCAATGGTTATTTTATACAAGGTGTACTTTCACCTAAAAATCACAATATTCCCAAGCTCAATCCAGTTAAAAATATACAGCTGGGGCTTTTTGATGACGATCACGAGATAGGATCTGCAACACGGTTTAGCCATATGGAATTGGATAAGACTATCTATACGCATCCTTTACTCAAACACCCTAAATTAACACAGGAAAGCGTAAGATTTTTTAAAGATTTTTATACTCTGGTGTCTAGGGCGGTCTTACTTAAAAATCCTGCTGAAATTCTGCGCACCGTTATCGCTTCTGCACTCTATGAGCATATTACGGAGATACTCTCTGCACAAAGAGGACGGCTCAAATCGGGCGAAATTGACAAGGAAAAAAAGAAACAGGCTAAGGAGCGTATCATGCGCAAGGCAAATCTTCTTCTTGATTTGTCTCGCCAATATAAGGATTTGAGCCGCTTTGTAAATGCTATGGTACTTGGCGGAAATGAATTGAGTGAAGGAGAGGGTGTCAATTTGCTTACTGTGCACGCCAGTAAAGGATTAGAATTTCCTGAGGTCTATGTGGTAGATTTGGTTGACGGAAGATTTCCCAATCGAAAACTTATGGGTAGAGGCGGGAGTCTCGAAGAAGAGAGAAGGCTATTTTATGTTGCCGTAACACGAGCCAAAGACAGACTCTATCTCTCTTTGGCCAAATACGACAAACAAAAAAAAGTAGAGTATAAGCCTTCACCATTCCTCCATGAAGCAGGGTTGATAAAAGGAGAGTTTGAAGAACCGGCCACGAAACAAAAATAGATTTTTATTCCTTTACGGTTTGATAAGAATAGGGGTTCCCACCTCCACAAATTTTAATAGTTCATCCATTTCATTATTTAAGAGCGCTATGCATCCCGCCGTCCAATTCTCGTTTGGTTTGATATATTTTTTTGCCCATGTCCTATTATTGGGTTGTCCGTGTATCATGATCTGTCCACCGGGACTTCTGCCCAATTTTCTGGCATTTGCTATATCCTGCGTATTTGGATACGAGATATGAAAGGCTTTATAAAACGTGCTGTTGCATTTAAAAAAATCGAGCTTATAGAAACCTTCCGGAGTCTTTTTATCCCCTTCCATCTCTTTGGGCCCTATCGGATTACCTCCCAGGGCAACTTTATAGGTTTTGAAAACCTTTCCTTTATTTGAAAGATACAAAGTATTTTGTGATTTGATGATCATGACCAAATCCGCTTTCATGCTGTCGGATATTGGAGGCTGGACTGCATTCTCTTTCCTAAAAACGGAAAAGATAAAATCGAATATACCGGTATGACCCTCTTTGGCATTTTCGGATTTTTCAGATTCGCTTGTATTGTCTTCTTTTCTAAAAGAGGACAGAACGGATTCAAAAAAACTTTTATCTTCTGTTTTGATCATTTGAGATTTTTGAGAGTCCGATGCATTTTCTTCTTTTTTGATGAGCAGAGATGTTTCGATTTTGGATACATTGTTCTCTTGTTTGATTGCTTCAGGCATTTCCGTCTTTGATGTATTGCCATCTTTGAAAGGAGACAGCATAAAATCCATAATATTCGCCTGAAGAAAAATCAAGCCAATGAAATGAAGAAGGATATATTTTCTCATTCTTGATCGCTCACCTATATATTCATATAATTATACTATTATATATCAAAAAATTGTAAAGTATTTCATGCCTACGTCAATATATGCAACTATCATACAAAGTTCTTCTGTTTACTCTTCTCGCATATGTGATACATATGAAAATCAAGATCAGCTACCAAATCGCTTATCCCGTATACTCATCTGCTTGCTTTCCTCATCCAAATAGATATCAAACAAATCAATCTCATCCATAAGATTGCTTAATTTTTTATAGCCATAATTGACAGGCGAAAAAGAAGAGCTGTTGTTGATATATTGTCCTACGTCTGCAAGATTGGCCCAGCCATGTTCATCCATGGTTTGCTCTACGGCATTTCTAAGCAAATTAACCAGCCATGTATCTGCGCGCATCTCTTTTCCGCTTTTACGTATGGGGGTCTGAACGAGACTTGATTCGCTGCTGCTTGGATTTTTTCTCTCCGACGTCATTAATTTTTCTGTGAAAATAAACTGTGAACATGCCGCCATAAAGGGTTTAGGGGTTTTTTTCTCACCAAAACCGTAGACTTTGATTCCTTCTGCTTGTACGCGCATGACCACCGGAGTAAAATCACTGTCACTGGTTGCAAAGGCAAAGGCATCAATATCTTTCGTGTGAAGCAGGTCTATTGCATCAATAGTCATCAGGATATCGGTTGCGTTTTTATTTTTAGAGTAGTCAAATTGCTGAATAGGCTTGATAGCAAACTCCAACAGTTTTTCCTCCCAATTTTTGAGATTGTCTTTGGTCCAGTTGCCATACGCCTGACGTATATTCACAACACCGTATTTGCTCAATTCACTGATAATACCCTCAATTGCTTTATGGGAAATATTGTCGCAATCGATAAACAAAGCGATATGATCTTCTTTTTTACTCATAATTTTTCTTTTTGTGATAATGGAGATGTGAAACTTTACGCTTTTTCAAGTGTAAAGTAACCAAGATAATTTTTGATCGATTTGCCTGATTTCACCCAGTTTTCTATCCCGCCTTGAAGGCTCACTACGTTTTCAAACCCCAAGTCTTTGAGTGTTTTTGCAGCCAACAATCCCCGTGCACCCTTAAGGCAATAACAAACAATAAGACGGTCACTAACGTTGATCAAAGTATCATCTACCGCAAATTCCAATTTTCCTCTTGGAATGGTAAAAATCTTTTTGGCAGGTATGATTCCTGTGGAGAATTCATCTGCTTCTCTTACATCAATCAAGACCATATCTTCAAGGTCCAATGCATCCACCCCAATCTCCTTAATCTCTTCTTTGGCTTTTTCCAAAGATGCCTTAAGACGACCCTTTAGCAGATCTATATTGCATCGTTCATAATATTTTTTCATCTGCTCGTTATAATCCACCACAACCCCTTTTTCAATTTAGTATAGCACCAATTCTAGCAAAAGTAAAGAAAACTATCAGTCCTCAAAGAGGTCGATAGTAACTCATAGTGCTTCTGCCAAACTTTTTATGTTTGAAAAAATTTAACGCACCTATGGAGTGAGGCATTTCAAAGTTCGTCATATGCTCCACAATGACCATCTCGCATACTTCAGGTTCTATACTTGCCATGAGTGCCATGGTCTTATCGTAAATCTCATCCATTCCCTCGCGCGTAGAAAAAGGAGGATCAAAATAAAAGTAGGTTTTTTCATGGCTTCTTTTTACCAGCTCATAAACAACCGAAAATTTTTCAAAACTGTCACCATAGAAGAGGTGGCAATGGCTTGAATCAAGTTTTTTGACATTGGACTCCAATACATGAAAGGCCGCTTTATTATATTCTATAAAATAGCACTCTCCTGCGCCCCGGCTTAGCGCTTCCAATCCGACAGAACCGCTTCCGGCAAAAACTTCTACAAAGTTTTTATCCATAATATCAAACTGCAAGGTATTAAACAGCGATTCCCTCAGTATTGCTTTTGAGCTTCGGGTTGTACTGATATCGGGTATCTCTATTTTATGCCCTTTGAATTTTCCGGCATTGATAGTCGTTGTAAATAATTTAATTTTTTCATTTTTTCTCATGATCATATTTTAGCCTAACATCGGTAAAAAGAAAGTACTGCTCTAGAACGAAACAATCGTTTGAAGCGTATTGATAAGCTTGCTTTGCTCTTTGATGTCTGCTCGTTCTTTTCCCGGTTCAGTGCTCGTAATGATCGTGCGACCCGTGATAAGTTTGGTGCCGTCATTTTTTCGCATCCCCCAATAGGTGTGCATTATCACAGGTTCACCCTTATATTCTCCAAGATAAAGCACTATATGTCCCGGAACATAAAGTAAAGATCTGAAGGGCTCGGCTTTGCTGATAATCTTCTTTTTTTTGTCAGATTTGTGCAAACCGGCGATTGAAATTTTTTGGCCTTCTTTTGCTTGCTTGCCGGAGTTGCGCTCCAGAAAAATACCGAATGCGCCCAAAAAATCCCTCGTAGTAGCAGAACAGTCACGGCACTCATAACCTCCGCCCCAGCCATAAGGCTCTCCATAGAACTCTTTGGCGAGCATTGCTACATTTTGAGGTGTAAAAGCAAGAGGTTTTTTAGCCATAGTGTGAGGGTCTTGCGCACTTACTTTTTTAATATGGGCTCTGCCTTTGGTGTCCCTTGAAGCAACCAAATAGTGTTTTTTATCTTTTGCGATAGGGAAAAGAGAGCCGAGCTTTACTATGGTTTCTTGATTGTTGTTGCGATAAAGCCTGAGGTTGTCTTTGATTACCATCGCATAGTTTCCGTTTTTAAATGTTTCGATAAACGTTTTATCAACCAAGGCGAGATCATTCACTTTCACCCAGCCAAACGTATATGCACCGCGCACAAAGGCCCATTTTTTATCTTTTGAAAAATGAGAAATATAAAGAGGAACATTGATGTGATAGGTAGAATTCTGATTGTAATCAAACGGAAAACCTTCTCCTGTTTTTCTGGGATCACGATAGAATGATTCTGCGGTGGGCAATGCTTTCACATCGGTATGGCGTATGGTAATTGCTTTATATTTTTTACTATCTGCTTCTGCCATATTGGCGTTATTGAGCCATTGGCTGTATATCGTTGGAGGTATTATTTTTCCATTTTCCCTGAAAATAGGTTTTTTAACAACAAAACGCTCTTCCCATCCAAAATCATCTGCGGGTATATCAAGCTTGCTTAGCTCCCAAGGATAAAAATACCTTTTATTGAACTCTTTATCAAGTGCTCGCTGCTTGTATGTGGAAAATGGCTTTATCTGATTTGCATAGTAAGCAGGGTCTTGGGGAATGGATTTCATATCGGCCACTTTATTTTGAGGCATCAGATCTATTTTGCTTTTGGCTCTGTGGCTTTGCTTAAGAATATATTCTGCATGCAAAATACTCATACTCAACAAAACCATTCCCAGTACTTTCATCATCATATTTTGCCTTTTCTATTTTATAAAAAAGATGAACTCTCTTTTATCTTATTATATCATACGAAAAGGGTTCTAGATTGCAAAAATTAAGCCAAAAGACTCACTCCCAATCCACTCTCCTCGCTGAGTGCAATCTGACTTTCTTCAAACCGCACAGAAGTCCGAACCGGATTGTGTGAAAGCAGACTAACTGCATCAAGATCTATCATCGTAATGATATGTGCTTTGGCTGAAGCGACATGTGCACCGGCCGCTACAGAAAAAGGACCTTCCAGCATGCAGCCCAACATACACTTGACCCCAAAGCCGTTCGCAATATCTGCAAGCCTAAGCGCCTGGGTGATACCTGCTGTTTTAGCCAATTTGATATTGATATAGTCTACAGCGTGCTGCTCAAGCAGGATAACGGCATCTTTGATTGAGAAAACCGATTCATCTGCGAGCAGGGGGGTTTGTACTCTCTCTTTAATGTATCTGAGTCCCGCAAGATCATCTGCCTTTACAGGCTGCTCGATAAGCTCAGGCACGATACCTGCCTTTTCGAGGCTTTGGAGTACTTCAACACTTTGTGTGGCACTCCATCCTTGGTTGGCATCCAGACGCAAGACTGCTTTTTTACCTACAGCATCCCAGATTGCCCTGATTCGCTGGATATCCTTTTGCGGATTGTCGCCGACCTTAACTTTAAGTACTTCATAGCCTCTTGCAAGCGCATCAAGACTGTCACGCACCATCTTATCTGTTTCATTCATGCTGATTGTAATATCGGTTTTAAAAACTTTTTGTGTTCCGCCAAGCATACGATAAAGAGGAAGCTTCAGAATTTTGGCTCTAAGATCATAAAGAGCGATTTCAATGGCAGATTTTGCTGTAGTATTTTTCACTATTGAATGGTGTATTTTTTGTAAAATAGTATCAAACTCTTCCATGTCAAGTCCAAGAAGTGAAGGTTTGATGTACTCAATAGCTGCAATCATTGAGCCAATCGTTTCGCCTGTGATTGCAGGAGCGGGAGCTCCTTCGCCATAGCCTATACTGCCGTCATCGCACTCGACAACAACAACAAGATCTTCCAGCTGATCAACTCTTCTAAGGGCTGTTTTGAAAGGGGTCTTGAGCGGCGCCCTAAAAATGATTGTTCTAATCTCTTTGATTTTCATTATTGCTTATCCCGGAAGGAAGATGGTCTCTTTTTGTATTTTGCCATTTTCCCTCTTATAAAGCCCAGCTTTAAATTTATCTTCGGTTAAAAGGATTGGTTGCCTGATTTTCCTCATTGTCGTTTCTATTGCGATACGTTTCTTTTACTCTTGGTTCTGCTTTTTGTGTTTGTACTCTGTGCTGATAAGCATTTCTTTCTCTGTATTTATTTTCGTTATTTACACCAAAATTACGGCGTTGTTCTTGATTGGCAAATGTTTTTTGTGTAATTTTACGCTCTTTTTCACGTTTAACAGTAACGTTGCGGTAGCTGTCACGGTTTTGGAGCGTGCTTTTAGTGTCTTGTATCCGATAATTGCGTGTTCCTTCTATATTTCGGCGTTCTCTTTCTGTATTAATGTAGCGGTATCTGTTCTGATCTTGGTAAGTGCGACCCAGTGTGCTTCGAGTTTGATACTCAGGTCTCTTGTCTATGGTGCGTACATTTCTGTGATGGTGCTGATAAAATTTCCCGCCGCGCAATTTTCGCCCACGATAATAGTAGTACCCGTCACGGTAGTACCCGCCATAATAATATCTGCCTCCGTAAATGTAATATGGTCTGTCGGTATAGTAGGGATAACTATACACTGCCAATACAGAAGAACGGTAGGGATCATTGTAATAACCATAATCATTGTAACCATAACCATTGGGATAACCATAATCATCCGTTGCACAACCACCCAAAAAAGCTGCTGATGAAAATGCTCCGGCCAACGCAATGTACTTAAAATATTTTTTCATTCTAATTTCCTTTATAAATAATTGGTATTCTATCCAAATACAGTGTGAAAATCGTGAAATAGTAAAAAAATTAAGCACTAATCATTTGCAATACTTTGCCCACCATCAATCCGCCAAATGTTCCTATAATATACCCCATCATTGCCATAAGTACCCCGATAGGAATCAAAGCTCCGGAGTATGCTGATGCCAAGATGGGCGCCGAAGCCACTCCGCCGATATTTGCCAGCGAAGCTACCCCGATAACAAAAAGATCAAGCCTGAAGAGTTTGGCAAAAATAACCATCAATGCCCCGTGCACCGCAATCACCATAAATCCCGCAAAGATATACAGGGGCGCCTCGGTGAGTTCTGAAAAATTTGCACGAGAAGCCACAAGCGCCACGATGAGATACAGCATCATATTTCCAAGCTCCATTGAGCCTGCGAGTTTCGCCAAGGATGTCATGGCAAATAAGATGCCAAAAACTGTTGCAAAAATTACAATCCATCCCGAAGTACTCAAAAATGATGTTTCAGGCAAAAAAGATGCCCCGTACTGACTGAAGGCACAAACCAATAGACTTGAAGATAAAAGTATAAAAAGAGATGCGAAATCAATCTTTTCGTTGGATTTGCTTTGTGCCAATTTCTCGCTCACGCTATCAATGATAGAAGTATCTGCTTTGCTCCATGCATTGAAATATTTTGCAAGCGGGACCAGAGCTAAAAGTATCATCACCCATATCGCATAAACAATAGAATCGATAAGAAGAACATAACCCATTTTGCTATCAGGAACATTCAGCGCTCCCTGTATGGCAACCATATTGCCTGTGCCGCCCATCCATGAACCGCTAAGCGCAGCAAATGTTTTCCATGCATCAGCTTCAAAATATGTATGAAAAAGAGCGAAAGTAAAGATAAAGCCCAACGCGATACTCAAAGAAGCAAGAAAAAAGGCAGCCAGCATCTTTTTGCCAAGCGTAAATATTTGGCGGATATCGGCACCCAACAGCATCAAAAAGATCATTGCCGGCAGAAGATTGGTTTTCATGGTAACATAAACAGTGTTGATACTTTCTGTTTTTTGCCATACGCCGAAAGTAGAAAAAAGCATGACCGCAAAATAGAGAACAACAATACCGGGAAGATACTTGAAAATCTTGGCTTGTATTCGCTGCTCCAAAAAAACGATAGATGCTGCCGTCATTGCCAAAACAGCCAAATACATAAACCCTGACTCTATCATTTGACGCCTTTTATATTATGTAATATATCTGTAGATTTATTGGATATTATACCGTATGTAGCATATTAGCCATGTGCAATTTATATGTTTTGCGTCTAGTGAAACCATGGATACACAAGAACGCTTGATTTGATTTCTCGATAAAATTGCAATTTTGATATACTTGCAAAAAAATAAAGGTTTTTTGTGCAAAGCAGTTACGATCTATTCTGTGCGCTTAAAAAAATGGGATATCTTCATGCGGCAAGGGATCCTCTTTGGTGGCCGCATAGCGGTACGGAAGAGGTTATCATTGGTGCGATACTTACACAACAGACAAAGTGGGAAAAGGTAGAGATGTCTCTTGCGCAGCTCAAAGAGCAGGGGCTTTGTTCGATCGAAGCACTAAGCGCCGGGGATATTAAACAAATCACCTCGCTTATTAAACCTAGCGGTTTTTATAATACCAAAGCAACAAGACTTCAACAGCTTTGCAGAAATATTTTAGAAAATTTCGGTACTTTTGAAGTATTCAAGGAGGAGGTAAGCCGGGAGTGGCTGCTTTCACAAAAAGGCATAGGGATGGAGAGCGCGGACTCTATCCTTTGTTATGCATGCAAACGTGAGGTTTTTGTCGTTGACAGCTATACGCAAAGACTGCTCGATGCGCTGGGATACACGTTTGATGACTATACGCAGCTGCAAGAATGGATGCAAGAGGGGATCGAAACACATTTTGATAAAATAGCCCGGCTTTATCCTTCGCCTGTCTCCGCACATGTCATCTTTGCACGCTTTCACGGAAAGATTGTAGAGTTTGCCAAAGAGCATATTCGGGGCAAAAATGTAGCCGTAGGCACACTCGCAGCCCATATGGACACAAAGGAATAATTTTTATGGCAAATATCGTTATCACCGGATGCAGCAGCGGCATAGGGCTTGAAACAGCTTTGTACCTTAGGGAGCGGTTCTTTAAAGTCTATCCCACGGCAAGAAACCCTCAAGATGTAGAAAAACTCAAAGCGCTCGGATTTGAAGAGGCGATGCAGCTTGACGTCACAAACCCTGAACAGATCAGCGCCGTGATCGCTGCGGTACTTGAAAAAGAAGGTACGATAGACGCATGGTTTAACAATGCAGGTTTCGGACAGCCCGGTGCACTTGAAGATATCGAAACGAATGTGCTTAAAGCCCAGTTTGAAACTAACGTGTTTGGCCTGCACGAATGCACCAGACAGCTTATCCCCGTTATGCGAAAACAAGGATACGGCAAGATCATTCAGCACAGTTCCGTACTGGGGCTTATCTCGCTTTTTGGCAGGGGAGCTTACAACGCAAGCAAATACGCTATCGAAGGGCTCACGGATACTCTTCGTTTGGAACTCAAAGACACAAACATCTACCCGGTACTGCTCAACACCGGCTCCATTACCAGCCGATTTCGCACCAATGCGGTCAAAAAATTACAAGAAAACGTAGATACCGAACACTCCGTATTTGCCGAACGATACAAGCAAAGCCTTGAAGGCACCCAAAAAAGAGTACCGTTTAGCGAAACAGCCGGATCGGTAGCCATCGTGGTACACCGCATCATGCTTTCCAAAAAACCAAAGCCCAGATACTATATCACCAAAGCTACGTATCTTTTGGGCTATCTCAAAAGAATGCTCAGCACTTCGCTGCTTGATAAGATACTCATAAGGCTGTAGAGTTCTAAACTACAGGCTAAATTTAGCAATGATGGGGTTGTGGTCGGATATCTTTTTGCTATCTATGGCCTCAGAGAAGGTGAGATTTAGCTCTCTGTAAAATATATAATCTATCGAATTCGAGAAAACCTTTTTTATATTTGACTCATCGTCAAACGTTACCATCTGCAGCGATAGTTTTTTTGCAAACTCGGCTAGATACTCCACCCTTTGCCTGTTCCATGTATTGAAATCTCCCGCTACGATCATTGCGCCGCGGTGGTTTTGGATGGTATCGAAGATATAGTCAAGCTCACATTTGAAATCTTTATTGTGCACGAAATTGATAGCATGGAGATTGACCACGAGAAGCCTTCTCTCATCAGGGAGTATATGGTGGGTGATCAGCGACACTTTATGCGTCGCATACCTAAGCTCGCGCTTTTTGCTAAGAAGGCAGACATCTTCATGGCAGGAGGACCTAAACGCGCTTAGCACGCCGTAAATATGCTTTCCTGTCTGGATATTTGGAGAAAGAATGTATGAGTAGTCATGAAGTTCCATTTCCAAAGAGAGATTTTTTTTGACTTCCTGAAAAAGCAGCAGATCAAAGTCATGCTCCCTTATAAGTTTGTCTATAAACTCTTTGTAAAGGCTCTTTTGCGTCAGCTTGGCCACATTCCAGCAAAGCACGCTAAACTCACCCCTCAATTTTAGCTCTTGGTGTTTTAGGATTTTATCAAAACGCTTTGGTTTAAACATCTCTTTCCTTAAAGTTGCGGCGCAAAAATGCGCAGAAGGTTTTCAAACACTCTTCTTGCATCGCTTGCCTTTTTTGTCCCCTCAGAGGAGTTGTTTATAAGCATTTGGGTCCATGAGAGCATCTGTGCGATGATCTTGTCCGAATAGACAAATGCCGCCACCTCATAGTTCAAAAAAAGGCTTCTGTTGTCAAAATTGACGCTTCCCAACATCGCACTACGCTCATCAAAAATAATTGCTTTTGCATGAAGCATGGCTTTTTCGTAGAGATAGATCTTCGCCCCGGCTTCCTCAAGTTCTCTCATATAAGAGCATCGCACAAGATTGATGATGGCATGGTCTGCTTCTTTTGGGGTAACAAGAGTGACATTCACCCCTCTGTGGCTTGCGATGATAAGGGCCTCCACAAGCGAGTCATTGGGTATAAAGTAGGGTGTGATGATAGAGATCTTCTCTTGTGCGCCGTATATGGCGCTAAGGAGTGTTTCATAAAGCGTATCTCTTTGCATATCGGGGCCAGAAGGTATGATTTGCGCATAGATGTCCGCTTTTTTGACTTCTTTTGGAGGATTGAACGCAAGTTTTTTATCCGAGGCATAGCGCCAGTCTGAAGCGAATATCTCAAAAAAGCTCTCGACCGATTCTCCCTCTATCAAAAACATGATATCTTCCCATTCGCTTTTTCTTTTGGGGATGGCAAAGTACTCCCGGGAGATGTTTGAGCCTCCGCTTAGCGCGATTTGGTCATCGAAAATATATATTTTTCTATGATTTCTCAGGTTGATATAGTTTCTAAAAGGCATTTCAAATATCGGCATGAAAAATTCCACTTCCGCACCGGCATCTCTCAATTTTTTAAGCCTATATTGCAGCAGGTAAAGGGGTGCCGAACCCAAAGAGTCGATCAGAAGCTTGACTTGCACACCCGCTTTGGCTTTTTTTGTCAGTATGCCTATAATGCTTTTGCCGATCGTATCGTACTTAAGGATATAGATGCTGATATGGATCGATGTTTTGGCATTCTCTATGGCATGCATGAGGGCGGTGTATGCTTCTGACGCATCAAAGAAGAGCTCCATGCGGGCATTTAAAGCGGCATCATACAAAGGGCCGTTCCCCAACGGGTTACCGGCGGCATCCGGAGTGAGTTTTGATTTTTTTGCGCTATTTGGCAGAACGGACTCTTTTTTGTATCGGTTTTTGCGTTTTCGTATGCCTATGATAAGGTACAAAGGAAAAGCAACATAGGGCAAAATAAATATGAACATCAGCCATGCTGCGATGGCGCTTGAAGAACGTCTTTGATAAAACAGATGAAGCAGTACGCCAACTGCCACCACCCCGCTGAGAGCCAAAAGGCCGTGGTATAACACTATTTCCGGATGCTGCGTGAGATATGCTATGGGGTTCATGCTAATATTATATCGTTAAAAAAGTTTTTTGAAAAAGGCTTTTAGAAAATTTAACAATAAGGCGATGGTGTTGTGGAGTGTTTCATTATGAGTTTGAATTTATCCATCCGTTTAGCGACGGGAACGGCCGTATCGGGCGACTTTGGCAAAGTGTGATTTTATATAGCTGGAAAAAAGCTTTTGTGGCAATTCCGACAGAAAGCATTGTCAGAGATTATCAAGAGAAGTATTATGAGGTACTGGAGCTTTCAGGAAATATGGGAGAAAGTACGCCGTTTGTGGAGTTTATGCTGGAAGTTATCTTAAAAAGTATTGAGAGTTCGGTGAAAAGTTCGGTAAATACGGAAGATAAAATAATGGAACTGATAAAACAAGATCCGAAAATTACCATCGCCAAAATAGCCGAGACATTGAGCATCTCAACAAGAGCAGTAGAAAAACAGCTTGCTAAACTCAAAAATGAAAACAAACTTCAAAGATTTGGAAGCGCCAGAAAAGGCGAGTGGAGAGTCATAGACGCCAGATAGCTACGCAGCATCGCCGCTTTGCATCTTCGCACCGCAATGGCGGCAGAATTCGCCCTTGCGCAAGGTCGGCTGACGGCACGCAGCACAGGGTGTTGTATGATGAAAACCGCACACAAAGCAGTACTCGCCGTCGATCACACATCCGCACTCAGAGCATTTTCCCATTTTAAGATTGAGCAGTTCTTGCTTGCGTTTTTTGGCTCCGGTAGTATCGTTTTTTTGGATGCGATAGATAATGACCCCAAACAGCACAACGAAAAAGAGTATTGCCAGCACGTTTAAGACGATGACCATATTGTGCTGCATAAAAAAAGCGATGATCTTTTGAAAAAAGAGCTCCGGGATAATGTCATAGATGAACAGTACGAGATAAAAAAGCCCGTAGACCGCTGCCACATTGGCTACATGCAGCGTCAAATGAGAAAGGATGTAATATTCGCGGCGCAACATAAATTTATACGCGAGATAAAAAAGCAGCCACACGGGGATCAAAAAGGCAAAAGCCTGCATCGTTCGTTTAAAGGAAAAATAGCGCACTTTGTTTTCATAAGCTTCCTTCAGCTCTTCTTTGTGCGCCTTATAATAGTCTATAAAGGCTGTGTAGGCAGGATATCGGTTCAAATCGCTGAGTTTCAAAACAGATGCTTCGTATTTCTGCTCACTGTTTTGGAGCTTTTCTAGCTCCTCTTTGATTTTGGCAACATCGGTAGAAAAAATTGATTTTGCCTTTTCCTGCTTCGCTACTTTTTCCAAAAGCAAATCACCGTACGAATCCTTGAGCGATTGTATTTTGTATTGTGTGTCTTGAAGTTTTTTTTGAACTTCGCTTAATGTTTTTTGATCGGCACTAAACGCCGTATCGTTTGATACGGCACGGTATAGCACACCAAGCTTTTTGCATACCGCATCTTCGCCGAAAGCATCCTCTCCGTCATCCCCTTGCATAGAGATTTCTTGCCGATAGGCAAATCGTGAAAAATCCCTGACGTTAAAATCCTCTTTTTTGTTCATAAGCGCTTTGCAAGCGGTTCCGTAAGCTTTTGCAGGGGATTTTTCCTGCTTAAGCTGCCATTCCAACCCCCATCCTATCACAATAAAGATAGTAAATAAAAATATCGCCAACAGCATTTTTGAAGTTCTGGAAAGCTCTTTTTGATTAACACGGAAAAGAGATTTATTGTATTCTGAAAGATAGTATTTGATCCTTTGTATCATGCAAAGCCTTTTATCTATGATCTAGCAGTATATTTTAACACAATTCAAAATATTTTAAAGATGATGCAATTGCATCATTGTTGAACACTCAATCATTTTCGCTATAATTGCCCCATAATTTTATTATCAAAAAAAAGAGAGAGCATGGATAAAATCAAAATCGGCGTAGTAACGACAAGCGACAGGGCAAGTCAGGGTATCTATGAAGATGCCTCGGGTGTAGCGATCATGGAGACAATGAAAGCCTATCTTTTAAACGAGTGCGAATATATCTATAGATGCATACCCGATGAACAAAACCTTATCGAAACTACGCTGATCGAACTTTCATGTGACGAAAAATGCGACCTTATCGTTACCACCGGCGGAACGGGGCCTGCCAAACGCGATGTAACCACGGAAGCAACCGAAAATGTCTGCCAAAAACTGCTGCCTGGTTTTGGAGAGCAGATGAGAGCAGTCAGTTTGCAGTATGTTCCCACAGCCATTCTCTCCCGCCAAACAGCCGGAATATGCAATAACTCACTCATTATCAATCTTCCGGGAAAACCAAAATCTATCAGGGAGTGCCTTGATGCGGTTTTTCCTGCGGTGCCTTATTGTATCGACCTTATCGGAGGAGCTTACATGCAGGCAAATGAAGAGATCATAAAAATTTTTAGGCCTTCAGGAAAATAATATGAATATTAGTTTTATAGAATCAAAAATGAATGAGATTATTGCGGAACTGGAGAAAGAGGTGATGCAAATACTAAGCAATGAAAAACTTGACAAAAAGCAGACAAATCTCAGAATGAAGCCGCTTACCTCGACCAAAAAAATACTCAATAACGCTCTTGAGAGCATAAAGATGGTAGAAAAACTTGGAAGAGAGGAGATCGAAAAACAATGAAAGGTCTTTTCTTTTTCCTGCTGATCCCCGTCTTAATATTTGCCCAAAACAAATCAGCTTCCCCCGACGACACAACAGGGTATCTCTTTTTTGCAGGATTTATCGGGGTGGTTGGACTCTTTTTTTGGAGTGTCTACAAAGCAACAAAAACACAAAAAATTATCTATACGCTAGCCATGCTCCCTTTTCTTTTGGGCATCATAGGCATGTTCTTTCTCTAAAAAATAAATTATTCGCGGGTACTCGTCATGCCTGCGCCAAGCCAATCTTGCATACCTCCGCGATACCATTTGATATTTTCATGAGGATAATCAATCTCCAAAAGTGCATTGATCATCCATGAGGATTGGGCGCACCAAGGACCGTTGCAAAAAACAGCTATCACCTTGGCATGTGTAAAATCATACTCATTTTTCTTTAGCATCTTGACGCCAAGCCTGTCCAGCATCTCCTCAAACTCTTCTTTGAAAATATCCTGATCCTTAAAATAAGGGTATGGCATGTTGACCGCACCGGGTATAGTTCTATACTCATACCATTCATCATTGCGCGCATCAATTAAAAGCATCTTGTCATTTTGCTGCATTTCTTTGATAAATGCAAGCACTTCAAGCTCCCCGTATGTTTCGATGTCCTCATCGAGCCTTATGGGTGTAAGTTTGCCGGTAGTATGCACATAGGTAGATTTGCAAGCTTGCGGAACGTTAGGGTTTGCATAATTTCCCGTCCATACCATTTCATTGGTGATAGGTACTTTCAGGCACTCTTTTGGGATATTTCGTTTTACAACAACGGTTTTGCCCGGAGTGGCGGCATTTGGTATTTTTACAGATATGCCATCATATTCAAAACCGACCCTGGCTTGCAAAGACACAAAAGCAACTACGCTTAGGAGCAGCAATTTTTTTATCTTCATGTTGTATCCTTTCTGCTTACATAAGATAATCATATCATAATTTATAAAAAATAGTATTTTAAATTTTATACCGTCCAATATCAAAATATTAAGTAGGCTTTTTATGGCAGTTTAAAAATCTTATGGTATTTTAATTGGGACATACATGCGAAAAAAGGAGTCATATGCAACGAATTGTTATCAAAGTAGGCAGTGCCGTATTGACACAGGATAACCAAATCGCAAAAGAAAGAATGCTCAATCTGGTTTCACTGATTGCAAAACTTAAAATAAAATATGACGTGATTCTGGTAACCTCCGGGGCAGTGGCAGCCGGATATTCTGCACTTAAATTAGATAAAAAAAAGCAAATTGGCAAAAAAGCATTAGCAGCAACCGGACAGCCCATTTTGATGGCGTCTTACAAAAAGAAGTTTGATATATTTGACATCGATATTGCACAAATTCTTTTAACAGAAGATGATTTTGATTCAAGAAGAAGAACCATAATGTTTCAAGAAATTATTGATGCGCTATTGGCAAACAATATTTTACCGATCATCAATGAAAACGATATCACTTCAACACCCGAACAGCTTTTTGGAGACAATGATCAGCTCTCGGCCAATGTTGCTCACGCTGTGGATGCAAATTTACTGGTCATACTAAGCGATATTGATGGATATTATGATAAAAATCCAAAAGAAAACAATGATGCAAAAATCTATCCATTGGTTCAAAAACTTCCTGAAAATGCACTTTTAGATGAAGTAACACCCAATAATGAGTTTGCAACAGGCGGGATTGTCACCAAGCTTAAAGCTGCCCACTACATGATGAGGCACCATAGACAAATGTTTCTATGCAGCGGCTTTGATTTATCTGCAGCAGAATCCTACCTATTAAACCACAAGCAAACGCTGGGAACACTTTTTACCGCGAGCGAGAAAAAATAATCAGGCAAACAGATTAGGCTATTTGGCCGATTCGCCGGCCAAAGCACCGCTTGAAAAAGACCACTGGAGATTATAGCCCCCGCACGGGCCGTCAAGATTTACGATCTCTCCGCAAAAATAAAGACCATTAAGTTTTTTGCTTTGCATAGTATAGGGGTCTATCTCCTTGAGACTGATACCTCCTCGAGTAATCATCGCCATTTTAAAACCGTCGTGTCCACTGACAGTGAGGGGAGTCCAGGCCATAAGCTTGATGAGCTTATCCCTGACCGCACCGGTCTGTTTTCCAAAGGTGAGAGAGGGATCAGCCTCTGCTATTTTGCATAGCTCTAAAGCAACAGACTCCGGAAGCAGGGTTTGAATCACTTGTAAAGCAGTATGGTGGGGATCATTGGCTATCCTGGTTTTAAAATGCAACAGCAATTGCTCTTCATTCATACCCTTGGTAAGATTCATCAGCAAGGGCACTTCTTGAAACTTACTTAATAGCGGAGTAATCTCTCGAGAAAAATCTAACACCACAGGACCGCGAATGCCATCTTTTGTAAAGATCAGATCACCTTTGGCTCGCAGATGGGTATATTTTTTAATATTAACAAACATTTCTACCTTGGGAACAGTGTCTGCTCTGCAATTTTTCACCCATGTCTCTTTTGTTTTAAGCGGCATCATGGCAGGATAAAGCTCTGTGATGCTGTGTCCTGCAGACTTGGCTATCTCAAAGCCGTCACCTTCGCTCCCCAGCATCGGATACCCTTTACCGCCGGTTGCGAGTACCACATTTTTTGCATAGAAAGTATCTCTTTGTGTAGTCACTCCGGTCACTTTGGCGCCATCATGCTCCAAGATCTCTACTTTTTGAGAGCAAAGTATCTCCACGCCAGATTGCACCATCTCTTTTTGTAGTGCATCGATAATGGTAGACGAGCTATGTGTCACAGGAAAAACCCTATATCCATCAGGAGCATGACTCTCTACACCAAGCTGCCGAAAAAATGTTACCAATGCTTTATGGTCAAATGCTTCCAAAGCAGGGGACATAAAGCGTCCGTCCCGTCCAAAATGCGCCATAAACGTTTCTTTATCAAGTGTATTTGTCAGATTGCAGCGACCTCCGCCTGTGGCTTTGAGCTTAGTGGCGATCTGGGAAAGTTTTTCTAAAAGCAGGACATGTTTGCCCTTGCGAGATGCAACGATCGCAGCCATCATGCCTGCTGCACCAGATCCTACGATGATGAGATCATACTGTGCCATTTTGATTCCTTAACCATATTTCCTTAACATCATAACTAAAATTTGCCAAGAGTAAAAATTCACATACCGTTTACATTCATTGGATATAATGATCTCAGCCTTCTTTAGAAAAAGAAGGTATTTCAATATTGCAAGGAGAAAAAAATGAAAAAATTAATGATGCTAGCAGCACTGGCTTGTGCAGCATATGCAACTGATTTTTCTCAAATGAGCACTGAGCAGCTTATGAAGATGCGCGGGAACGTACCGCTAGCAGAAAGATCTGCCTTCCAGCAAGAGATGCAAAAACGCATGCAAAATATGTCGCCCCAAGAAAGACAAGCGTATATGCAGTCAAATAACGGCATGATGCGAGGCGGTGGCATGGCTCAAAACCGCGGAATGAATCAACCGCAATTTGCAGAGTATGATCTTAACAATGACGGCAAGATTACACCAAAAGAGTTTGAGGAAGGACGCACTAAGCGAATGACCAACCTTGCCGAAGAGGGCAAGATGCTAAGAAATGCGGGCAATGCTCCGGCGTTTGAGGATATCGATACCAACAAAGACGGTACCATTACGCCCAATGAACTTGAAGCACACCAAACGCAGCAAATGCAAAACCAAACTAAAGGCAACGGCATGACGCGAGGCGGAAGAGGTATGGCACAAAACCAAGGAATGAATCAGCCTCAGTTTACAGAGTATGATCTTAACAATGACGGCAAGATTACACCAAAAGAGTTTGAGGAAGGACGCACT